>Ga0209048_10001085_pt1 | contig 28551 bp, 28 predicted proteins | sample FrelakmetCRP12CR_FD_187146 | JGI IMG/M metagenome (GOLD analysis project Ga0209048, IMG submission 187146) | Freshwater lake sediment microbial communities from the University of Notre Dame, USA, for methane emissions studies - CRP12 CR (SPAdes)... | ecosystem: Environmental > Aquatic >... | reverse complement strand
CTCCACCAAATAATAGTATATATTCAGCTGCTCCTAGTCCACTTTCATCTTCCAACATATTTTTGACCTTCGGACTTAATTCTTCTCGCTGCCAATACTATGATGCTTCACATATATATAACTTTCACATAAAAAATAGTAATCTTTATTAATGTTATTGGATTCGTCACAAAATTACAGACTGATAACATACATATTTACACATTTGTCACAAAGAAAACCCTTCATTAGGCACACCCTCACTAATTCGCATAACACATTTCACTTCTCCCCAGGGTGAAATATTATAAAAAAAGAAGTTCATGGCTGTTTAGGGAGAGAGTATATGAGAAGAAATTTTTTATTAGTCAAATAGAATATTATTAGGGGGTGTATTAATGCCTTATTGTAGGGATTTAAACAACGAGCGAGAACTTCCAAATACTTTAAAAATTCTCTCAAAATCTTATAGGTTAATGAAAACACACGAAATGAAAAACCCCTAGTTATAAGTACAGTTCATTTCTAAGAAACATTCCAAAACAATCTACGCCAATACCATATTCCCTCATTATCAGTTTTTATCCAGAGAGATGGTTCTAAAATGCCACAATCACGGAATCCTGGTTTACACTTGGATTATTGACAAAATAGCCAACCTGGAACAAGTTAGGTCTCTAAGAGTGGATGGAGTGGTTACGAACGAGCTCATTGACAAGAAATTAATTCATAACAGATAAAATGTCATCAAAGGTTCAGAATAGGATAGCAGCAGGTGGTGGGGTTAGTTGCAGGAATAAAGATGCTGTTATAGGTGCAGTGATAAAATACCTGGATAAAAATTGTGTTTTAACAGTCTATCACCTATTAAAGATTGGTAAATGTGGTTTAGGCGATCCAGTAAAGTTGGAGGGCTGGCTGGGTAAAGTGCTGGAGATAATTCTGGATCTTGATCTGGCCGTTATACAGATCAACTCCCCGGAAGCCCCATTTGAATTCTCTATTCTTGCAGAACCGCATATTGGCCCTGCTTATGCTCTTAAAGGTTCTTCTAAGAATCCCTGCCGAATCATGACCGTGGGAAGAACCTATCATTACCTTGCTTTTCCCTTCAGTACTATTCCCCTCCCCGGAGACAGTGGCTCGCCCATAATTCAGGAAGGCAGAATAGTAGGTATACTTGCCTCCGTTTTCTACAACAACGCCACTGGTATTGCAGTTGCACTTAAAAGATTCCATAGGAATGACCAAGAATGATGTTGAAATAGTTTGATGGTGTGAAAATTTGTATGTTATCTTCTGGAACTAAGATATGGGAAATTCCCGAGTTTAGAAATCGAACCAAAGTTTTCCGGGATCGTGAACATGCTGGTATGATCCTAGCAGACATGATGTCAGACTATAAGGATGAAAATGCCCTGATTCTGGGAATACCGGCAGGAGGGATTCCAGTAGCTGCAGTTCTTTCTCGAGAACTCTCATTGGAACTGGATGTAGCTGTAGTGAGTAAAGTCACATTACCTTGGAATACCGAGGCAGGATATGGGGCTGTATCATGGGAAGGCACCGTCAGACTAAATCAGGATTTAATATCCAGTATTGGCCTCAGCAAAGATGAAATACATAAAGGAATAGGGAAAACTAGGGGAAAGGTTGAAAGAAGGGTTAAACTATTTCGTGGGGATAAAAACTGGCCTAATTTAGGCGAAAAGACTGTTATTTTAGTGGATGATGGAATAGCATCCGGATTTACCATATTGGTGGCTGTTATGGCCCTGAAAAATATGGATGTTGGTGAGCTCGTGGTTGCTGTACCTACTGCCAGTCCAGATTCTTTAAACAGATTATCAGCAGAGGTTGAGGCCATATATTGTCCTAATATTAGGAGTGGATGGATTTTCGCAGTGGCCGATGCCTATCAGGAATGGTGGGATGTGGATGAAGGAGAAGTGCTGCGGATAATGGAGGATTATTTTAATTTACACTAACTGAGTTTAAATTCTTAAATGCCTAAAGATAAATGAAGTTTTAATAAACCCTACTTTAAATAATGAAAAATAAAATCAAGGAAGCAATGCATGTTAGGTGAAAAAGAACTCTTAAAATTATTCCCAGACTTCAAAGAATTGGTACAGCCCTCTGGCATCGACCTTAGAATAGATGAAGTATACCAGCAGAAGGGACCAGGATCTCTCATGGATAATGAAAAGAATCTTCCAGAGATTCATAGACTTGAACCTCCCATTTATACTTTAAAACCTAAAAATAGCTATTTAGTAACTGTAGATCGCAAAATAAAAATTCCTAAGGGTTATTCAATGTTATATCTACCCAGATCAACTCTGCTTAGATCATTCATCACCATCCACACTGCTGTGGGTGATCCAGGCTTCTACGGGACTCTCCAATTCCTTCTAGTGAACCAGGGAGAGTTCCCTTACACATTGAAGCAGGGAGAGAGGATCGCCCAGGGAGTGGTTTTCTTGGTGGAGGGTTCCGGAGAATACCAGGGTAGCTATCAGGAAAAAGTAGAATAAAAAAAGGGAATATTTTTTAATATTTTTTATAAAGGCCGGTCTACCCATCCACGGCCTCTGGGTTGGCTAAAGTAGTTATATCTCCTACATCTTCTCCCTTAACTTTAGACTTAATTACTCTTCGCATGATCTTACCTGAAAGGGTCTTGGGCAGGTCTCCCACAAAGCCGACGTAGGCGGGGCTTGCTATAGGTCCTATTTCTTCTCTTACATGATCTTTAAGCTGATGTTTCAGGCGAGAGCTTGGTTTAAAACCTTCTTTTAGAATAACATAACTGAATATTTCCTCACCCTTAATAGGGTCTGGTTTTCCCACTACTGCAGCCTCAGCCACTGCCTAATGGCTGACTAATGCGGATTCTACCTCTGCAGTGCTTATACGGTGGCCTGCAACATTCAAAACATCATCTTCCCGGCCTTGTATCCAGAAATAACCGTCTTTGTCTATGTGGGCCACGTCTCCACTGAGATAAACTCCGGGGAAGGTGCTCCAGTATGCCTCCACGTAGCGCTCGGGATCTTGGTATAGGGTGCGGAACATGGCTGGCCAGGGAGTCTTGATGACCAAGTGACCTCCCCCTTCATCAACAATAGGTTTCCCATTATCATCTACCACATCTGCTTTTATGGTGGGGAATGGTTTAACCGCCGATCCTGGTTTGAGATTAGTTATTGGAAGGGGGGTTATGAGGTGCATCCCGGTCTCGGTCTGCCACCAAGTGTCCATAATGGGGCACTGGCAGTTTCCTATATGTTTATGGTACCACATCCAGGCTTCAGGGTTTATGGGCTCCCCTACACTTCCTAGAAATCTAAGAGAAGTTAAATCATATTTCTGGGGCCATTTTTCCCCATACTTCATGAACATTCGAATGGTAGTAGGGGCGGTGTAGAAAGTGTTCACTCCATAGTCTTCTATCATTTTCCACAGGCGACCATGGTCAGGGTAGTCAGGAGCTCCTTCATAGATCACTGAGGTTGCTCCCACGAGTAAGGGAGCATAAACAATGTAGCTGTGGCCGGTTATCCAACCAATATCAGCGGCGCACCACCAGATATCTTCATCCTTCAAGTCAAAAACTAGTTTTATAGTGGAATAGACACCCACTGCGTAGCCACCATGGACATGTACCACTCCCTTTGGCTTGCCGGTTGTGCCTGAGGTGTAGAGGATGAACAGGGGGTCTTCAGCATCCATCATTTCCGTGGCACATTCCCTTTCCTGGTTCTGGATGACTTCATTCCACCAAAGATCTCTCCCCTTCTTCATCTGTACTGTACTACCCACGTGTTTAACCACTATGAGCTTCTCCAAGGAGGAAATGTCATCCAAAACCTGATCCACATTCTCTTTGAGGGGCATGACTTTCCCTCGTCGGTAGAATCCGTCAACAGTTATGGCTATTTTGACTTGGGCATCATTGGCCCTTTCACGAAATGCTTTAGCCCCAAAACCTGAGAAAACCACACTGTGCACTGCTCCAATTTTTGCGCAAGCCAACATGGCGATTGGTAACTCTAGGATCATTGGCAAATAAATACTCACACGATCCCCCTTTTTAACGCCAAGACTTCGTAGTGCATTGGCCATCTGGTTGACCCTTAAGTAAAGATCATAGTAGGTGAGCTTCTTTACCTCTCCAGACTCACCTTCCCATATGTAGGCCACCTTATTTTTGCGCCAAGTTTTAACTTGCCGATCCAGGGCGTTGTGCACGATGTTGAATTTACCCTGGAGGAACCACTGACAATAAGGTGCCTTCCACTTCAGAACATCCTTATATGGTTGGAACCATTCCAACTCTCTGGCCAGTTCATCCCAAAACCATTGAGGATCCTTTGAAGCCCTCTCCAGCAGTTCTTCATAATCTTTTATACCATACCGGTTCATCCACTTCTGGATGTTGCTTTTTTCCATTAATTCTTTCCCAGGCGGGAACAATCTGTTCTCATGAAGCAGAGAATCCAATTCGCTAGACAATTAAAAACCCCCTGAACCCTAATAATCAATGATAATTATGTTAAAGGAATTCATAAACTTTTTACCATGTCTCCTGAATATGAGTAAATGTTCAACATACAAAATGTTTTTTTATAGGTTAAAATAGCAGTTGATACCATAATTTCACCTATGCAACTGCCATTGAAGATGGGATGTGCTGAGGCATTGGTTAAGATACTTGAGATTGAAGGTGTTAAATTCATATTCGGGCATCCTGGAGAACAAATACTCCCTTTCTACCACGCTCTCTCCGCATCTACCATAGAACATGTTCTTATGCGTCATGAACAGGGTGCAGCCCACGCAGCAGACGGATATGCTCGAGCATCATTTAATCCTGGAGTTTGCGTCGCATCTGCAGGTCCAGGTGCATTAAACTTGGTAATGGGGGTTGCAACCGCCTATATAGACTCGGTTCCTCTCTTGGTGATTACTGGTGACGTTCCAGGAAATCTTATAGGAACTAATGTTTTCCAAGAGGTAGATGTAACTGCAGTTTTCAAACCCATCACAATAGGCAGCCACCATATAAATGATGCAAAACAAGCTCTTCACAAAATAAAAAATGCGCTAAACACCCTAAAAAATGGTAAAACAGGACCAATACACCTTAACTTCCCACGAGATGTGTTACAGGAGGAAGTCGATATATCTACTGTAAAGGCGATTATTGATAAGAAGATGCCAAAACCAGAAACCAATTGGAAAGATTTAGACCATGCTATGGAAATATTCAGAGAATCTCAAAGACCCCTAATTCTGGTTGGGGGAGGAGTATTATGGGCCCATGCCTGCAGCGAAGTTCGAGAATTTGCTGAAAAACATCAAATTCCTGTGGTCAGCACTTATCCTGCCAGAGGGGTGGTTCCTGAAGATCATCCTCTTTCCCTGGGGATGATTGGTATCAGAGGCACCGAAGCCGCCAACTATGCTGGTGAACATGCTGATTCTATATTAGCTTTAGGATGCCGCTTTTCTGAACGCACTCTAACAGGAATAGGGAATGGTCAAATTGTTCATGTGAACCTTGATAAAGATGTTTTAAGGGGTGAAGTAACAATTCAAGGGGATGTATCCGAATTTTTAGGCAAAATTAAGCACATCATCACTAAAAATACCAAAAAATGGCTTCTAACCCTACAAAAATATCCTAAAATCCATTACATAAAAACTGATTATCAGGAGGTCCCTATTCTACCACAACGTGCCATAAAGGAAATAATGGATGCCACTTTGAACTCCCTGATCATTAATGACGCTGGCAGCCACACCACGTGGGTCACCCTGCTGCGCCATGTTAATGAACCGTCATCTCTTATATTCTCGGGGGGATTCGGACCCATGGGCTACGGAGTCCCTGCAGCCATTGGTGCCAGTCTAGCCCGGCCAGATAAACGTGTGGTGGTGGTGGTAGGTGATGGAGGTTTCCAGATGACTACTCAAGAACTTTCCACTATATCTGAACTGAATTTACCAGTGTTAATTTGTGTTATCAACAACTATTCCCTGGGGATTATCCGTCAATGGCAAGATTTATATTATGGAGGTCCCTATCAGGTGGAACTGGAGAATCCGGACTTTTTAAAGCTAGGTCAGGCTTATGGACTTGAGGCAGAGCGTGTTGATTCCCCAAATGATGTCTACCGAACGATCCGAGCGGTACTAAAACTTAATAAGCCAGTACTTATAGATATTTTAGTGGATAAAAATGCGAACATACCACTCCCCAGATGATTCTATGAAAGTTCTACTAATAAACCCTCCTCACGTCAATTCTAAGTACAAATTTATTGGATTAGTGGCACCCCCACTTGGGATTGCTTATATTGGTGCGGTTCTGGAGAGTGGAGGTTTTGATGTGGAAATTATCGACGGCTCAGCTTTAGAGATGAGCTGGGAGTCAATGGAGGCTGAAATTAAGAAAGCAGCGCCCCAGATAGTAGCCATCACTGCTCTAACTCCCACCATAGACAAGGCCCTTCAAACTGCACAACTAGTAAAAAAAACGTGTCCAGATGCTACAGTGATCATGGGGGGTTACCATCCCACCTTCAATTACACGGAACTGCTGGAGAAGAATTATGTGGATATTATTGTGATTGGTGAGGGTGAGTACACCATGTTAGAGCTGGTTAGAACCCTTAAAGAGGGTGGAGACTTAAAACATGTGAAAGGAATAGCTTATGATAACGTGGTAACTTCTCCAAGGCCAGTTATGGCTGATTTGGATGAGATACCCTTCCCTGCTCGGCATCTACTGCCCATGGACCATTATAAGATCCTCAACATGAAACTGCGCACATCCACCATGATCTCTGGCAGGGGCTGCCCTATACAATGCTCTTTTTGTGCCTCAGCCGCCCTACATGGACACAAACTACGCATGCGCTCGGCGGAGAACGTTGTGGATGAGATGGAACACATAATAGAACACCATGATGCAGGGATGATAGCATTCATGGATGATACCTTCACCCTTAAACCGCGAAGGGTTGCGCAAATCTGTGATGAAATAAAAAAGAGAGATATTGATGTTTATTGGGGCTGCACAGCCCGAGTTGATACATTATCTAATGATCTTTTGAAGAAGATGGGAGATTCTGGTTGTATTACAATGTTTTTAGGGGTGGAATCCGCTGATCAGCAACAACTGGACAGGGTGAACAAACAAGTAACTATCGACAAGATCCGCAGAGCGTTTGCCATTTCCAAGGAAAATAACATTCGAACTATTGCTTCAGTGGTTTTGGGCATGCCTGGAGACACCAAGGATAGTATTGGAAGAACCATCAAATTCGTAAGAGAACTTAACCCCTCCTATGCCATATTCTCTCTGGCTACTCCCTATCCAGGAACCCGATTTTACCAGGAAGCAATGGAAAATAATCTCATCAAGGTGAAGGACTGGTCCAAGTACACTCTTCTATCCCCGGTACTGGAAACTGTAGACTGTTCCCTCCAAGAACTCAAAAAATTGCAAAAGAATGCCTTTAGACAGTTCTATCTGCGACCAAATTACATATTACGCCGATTAAGGATGGATGGCCCAATAATTCTGAAAACCATCGCCGCCATGATGCTTGACGTGTAAAAAAAATCTATTTTTTAAATTTAAAGACTTTCACTAATTTTTTTATCCTGTAGTATTTATAATTCTATTTTCCCATAATTTTATGATATAAGATAAAATTTTAAATTGAAGGATATTAACAGGTTTAGTAATTTAAAACCAATATAAAATAAAAAAATTTGAGGATTAGAAATCCTTAGGTAAATATGTATCTGCGGCAGCAGCCACACCTGATCCCATCTGTACATCTAATCCCAGACTCTGCATGGTCATTTCCAGGGCGGAAAGTGTGCTGATAACCTCTCGGTGGGTGATGTTTCCCATGTGTCCGATACGAAAGACTTTACCCTTGAGATAATCTTGACCACCTGCCAGTTCGATTCGGTAACGCTGGCGCATTGTTCCCCTCAATTCCTGGTCGGTGATTCCATCTGGAATGTTGATTGCGGTCACCGTGTTGGATGACACCTCCTCCTGGGCGAAGAGTTCCAGTTCCAATGCCTTGATCCCGTTTCGGGTGGCCTCAGCAGCTAATTTATGCCTTTTAACCCTGTTCTCAAGACCTTCTTCCATAATAACTGTTAATGCTTCTTTCATAGCATATATTAGAGACACTGATGGGGTGTAGGGTGTTTCAGGCGGTTTTGCTTCCCCACTTTTCCTGTATTTTTTGAGGTTAAGGTAGTAGATCTGGGGATCTGTATTATCCACCACTTTCCAGGCATCATCGCTAAGGGTGATGGCCGACATTCCTGGAGGTGCAGCCAGACATTTTTGGGAGCCGGTTACACAGATGTCGATGCCGTAGCCATCCACAAATACATCATCCCCTCCTAGGGAGGAAACGGTATCCACAATGTACAATGCATCGAAGTCATCCATGATTTGGCCCACCCTGTCAATGGGATTGGTAACTCCAGTAGAAGTTTCATTGTGCACGATTGTAACGGCCTTAATGTCTTTTTCCTCTTCCATGATGTCCCTCACGTCTTCTGGGTTCACGGCATGACCCCATTCTACCTTAAGTTCCACGGGTTTTCCACCGTGGGTTTCGGTTATCTGCATGAAACGTTCCCCAAATTTACCACCAACGATGTTCAGGACCTTATCACCCTTTTGTAAGGTGTTAGCCAGGGCAGCCTCCATGGCTGCAGTTCCAGAGCCGGTGATCAGGTATGACTGATTCTCAGTTTTGAAGACCTCAGACATCATCTGGTTGGTTTCGGTGAGAATCTGGCCGAATATTGCGCTTCTGTGGTTAACTATGTTTTCTGACATGGCCTTCAGGACCCTTGGGGACACTCTGGTGGGTCCGGGTATCATGAGTAAAGTTTCATCCATCTTTTCAACTCCATATTACAGAACATTCCTCAAAAACTTATTATGTATATCTTGGGATATATCCTTATGATATAATTGGGTTATGATCCATTAAAGCCCCATTAGACAGGGAATATCTTCTCGGTCAATGAGAATTTTTTAGTTCTTCGAGTCTTCTCATAACCTTTTTCGTGGTTCTGGAAGGATTTTAGAAGTGTTTGCACATCAAAATTTAATAAAGGTTCTAGCTGGTTTTTAATCGTTTCTAGTGTAACGTCTAAAGTTTCAAAGTCTATTTTTGGTTAAATTCTGGTTCAGGTGCTAAAGCATTTTCTAAAACCTTTCCATCAACTCCAAATAGTTTGTAGTTTCCTTATAAGTTCTCAAGAATTCTGCTTCTGGAAATATAATGATCCGTTCCTCTTCGTTGAAGATTCCAAGATTATAAAACACTGTTTCATCTTTTTCCAGTTGAATGATAGCTAACCTCATAAACTTTTCCTCCTCCTAGGGGGATGTAGTATTATAAAATAAAGGTTTAAGGGGATTGTGTGAGAGCATTAAAGAAGAAAAAAATTGAATTGAAATTCTAATATCACAAAAAAGTTTATAAGTTTGAAAATCATAATATAATTATTGTCTTATAATGACAATATTGCTCATGTATTAAGGGGTAAATTAATGATGAAAAAGATTTCTGCCGAAGAATTTATAAAAAAACATAATATTAAGACTCATGTCAAAAAAGAAGTCATTGAATTATTTAAGGAAGTCAATAAAGAATCTTCAAAGTTTGAGGAATTAAAGAGTTTAGTATACAACAGCCATGATGTTGAAAAACGTTGTGAAGCTATGAAAAAATTAGTAGAATCTGAGGATCCGAGGGGAAGAAAGGTTTTGTATGAAGTAATGGATCTAAGCCGCCGAGATAATCCCGACTTTTATTTAGATTACTCTAAGGCCATAACGAGTTCAATACATGACGTTTCCAATAAAAAAGGATATATCGATGTTTTAGCTGAATATTGGGAATCAAGAAATAAAATTCCAGATTATGATAGTGTAATAAAACTATTTTATGATCATTTAAAGTCGGCTGAATGGGGTTATAAAGAATGTGTTGCTCAAAAGCTTAAAGAGTTGATGAGTATCAAAATGGTTTATCCAATTCTAAAATAACAGATATCCCAAAAATTTACATAAAACTATTTTTCACAAGTCATACTCACTCCTTGGTTTTCAACGGTTTCCAAGAACATTACCAATTATTTCTTCATTTTCACGCCAGATTAGCCTTGGCTATAGTGTATGACAGAATCTTCTTGGAGGAGGTAAAGTGTATGTTTGAGGCAGTTTTGGTATTAGATCTTTAGATGTTTTTTGTCGTGTTCTAGTTCTTTAATCATGAATAAGATGGTCTCGCAGTCTTTCGGACTGATTATAATCACCTCTTCATTTTCCTGGAAGGGATGGTCATCTTTTAATGGTACCATAGATTTTTCCTGCTTAAAAGTGCGTATCCTCATCTTACCATCAATTTTAAAGGTTTCCTCAAGACAAGAACGCACCCTAGAAGTCGCTTTTTTCATTGCAAACCACCGATAATAAATTTGTTTGGGTATTTGGTGGGGTTGGTGTAAGAGCACCAGAGAAAATCTTGCAAAAAATTTAGTAAAATTTTTGAAGGAGTAAAAATAAAATTTATATTATATTTTTTTGATCAGGTGTGAAAATATAGATATTGGTAATATGGCAGCCTTCAATATACCGAAGGAAACTTATTCGCGCTAATGGAACCAAAAATGGATTGAAGGAGGTTTTTGATGTCTAATGAAAATCAGCCCAACATAGGAGAGGACTTTATCCGTTTTCACAGGATTGTTACTCGTAGTTTGGAAGTGGCCATTCAGAATGTTAATGAGTTTTTGGAGATAGTAGTCTTGGAAGAATCAAAGCGTGATGGCTTCCTTAACTTCGTTCAGAGCTTTCCATCATTTGTAGAAGCTCATCATCTCGTCGAAAATGAGAAGGTATTTCCCTACAAAAAAAGAATCTAAAATATATATTAATTATAGCAATTTATATTGAAGCCATAATTTGTAAATTATTTTCTGTTAACGGAATATTCCAAAGATAAACGACATTCTTGGGTTTTATTTGTTTATTCTTTCCTTTATTCTTCTTTAAGTTAGCTATGTCAGCCTCACTGCCATTCCAAGTATTTACTGTTTGGTTTAAATATTGCGCTATTTTTTCACTATAAACTTTTGTTCCAATGGTGTAATTATCGCTTTCATTAAGAATATAACTAATTCCATTACCTTTTTCTCCAATTACCTTCGATATTTCCACCAATTTTTTTGATAAATTTTTAGACATCATGTTTTTCTTTCTCTTTTTTAATTTTTTCTTCTTATCTTGAACTTATTAACCAAATTCATTAACCATATTCCTTTTAAATTTTGGTTTAGGTTTTTTGATGATTTACTTAATATATTCAGACTAATATTGCCAAAATATATCAGTTCAGATAATTGGCAGTATCTGGAATGATTTTTTACTTAAAATAAATTCTAGAAATTATGTAAATTTTTAAGTTAAATAATGAAAAAAATGTGATAATTGATTTATTTAAGGGCAAAAAATAATTTTTAATGCCAAAATAATAAATTTCGCATAGAAATGTTTTAGTTAATTATGGTTATTAAAACGTTGTTCTTTATAGTATATAAACTTATACATTTAATCTTCGGAATAAATGCAAAAGTGAAAAATAATATTGTATTTATACCGGAAAATTTGAACCGATAAATGATTAAGCAAGATACTTGGACTAAAAGATTAAGTTTTTCAGTGGGGTGTACTATCCTGTGGGCCTGGTTTTATTATTATGGCCTGAATTTATGATAGAATAGTGTTACTTGGCGATAATTTTGATTCAATTCTCCTTTAAACTCATTATATGGTTCTTGAACCATCCTGGTCTGGCGCCGCCATCTCATCTGTGATGTAACTTTGGGTGGCACCTTCTTTTAATCTTTTCTATACTTCAATCTTTTCTATACTCATGTATTTCCAGTGTAAGTTTTTGTAAAAAGTTGCAGATGGGGTTTGTGTAGTAGCAGAGAAGAAATTGTATCAAAGAAGGTAATTTATCAATATATTTCTGAATCAAAATGCGAAAAGTATTACTAAAATAATATATTAATCAAATAAATGGTTCTAATCACATGAGTTTATTTTTTTTGGTTTGTTTCGTGAAACATAGAATTAAATTTTCGTATTGTAAAATCATCTCTCATATAGGGGTTCACATTAATTAAATAAAATATTATCCACCCCCCCTTTTGGTGAAGAGATGAAAAAATGAAACTCATGAGGAAAGAACAGGGACAAGCAGTCACCGAATTCCTTCTAGGTTTTGCTCTTATTGCAGTTCTATTGGCATTAGCCCTCATCCTTGGAGCATTTAAAGGCGTAAGTTTACCAATGCGCACTCGCAAGCGGAGTGAGAGGTGCTATTAATAGTGGAACCCAAAATCTCATTTTTTAATTTGAAAAATGAAAAATAAGGAGTATTAATAATGGTAAAAAGGAGTTTTCATGGTCATGTTTCCGTTGATTTGAACACCTCGGAATACTATTACAAGGATCCGACCTGGTAATAATTAATTGGGGGCCAGATGTTTTCCTTCTAATTCAACACCATACAGACTCAGATATTATTAATTAAAATATAGCTCTAATTACTGGTAGAACTGTCCATGTGACTCCCATTAAATTGATCAATCCAGCGTGAGGGTGTGGTTAGGTATATTATACCGGAGTTATAGAAGCAATAAAATGTTATTTCAAATAAAAAATAGGTAATAATTTATCCATTAATGATATTACGAATGATACACTTTATAAACCCAAGAATTTCCTGTTTATATGAAACTTGAACACTGGATGGACTGTTATCAAATCATCCTGGAAGACTTCAACTTCCAAAAAGAAGAAGATGAACTTTCAGCTCGAATATTAAACAATATTTTGGATGATATAGGTGCTTTAACACTACAAGATATAGATATAAAGTCGAAGGTCCTGGTTTTTGGAGCCGGCCCATCTTTGAAGCCCAATTTGGCTGTTTTAAAGACCATGAATCTGGATGATTTCACACTCATAGCTGCCGATGGGGCCACTACAGCGCTCTTAGAAGAATCAATGGTCCCGAACATCATAGTCACAGACCTGGACGGTCGAATGGATGACATAGTAACTGCCAACCGGCAAGGTGCTTTAGTGGTGGTGCATGCACACGGCCACAACCAGCCACAAGTGAAGAAATACACCCCTAAATTTCAGAATGTCATGGGAACCACCCAAAGCAAACCCTTAAGCAGTGTTTATAATTTCGGAGGATTTACAGACGGCGATCGGTGTGTTTTTTTGGCTCTGGCACTGGGGGCCAATGTTATAGTGCTTTCTGGAATGGATTTTGGAAAGTTAGTAACTCATTATTCTCGTCCTGATCAGAAAGATGGTCTGGCTGACCATGTGAAGCAAAGGAAATTGGAATGGGCTAAAAAACTGGTTGAATGGGCTTCAAGGAACTCAGATACATTGTTCTTGAATATTTCTGGTGGGTTGAAGCTGAAAGGAGTCGAAGACATAAGTTTAGAGCGTCTAGAATGCTTTGAACGTTAAATGTTTAGATCATAGTATCTTTTTTTTATGCTCAGAGTTTTTAATCTCAGTGGCAACTTTTTAAGTAAACTGGGCTTAATATAATGTAAGGGATTTAATTGATTTATTAAGAATTTAATTGGTAAAATATGGTGAGAATAGATTTTTTAGTGCTTGCCATTTACTATGGGAAGTGAGGATACATGCCGGATCGTGTGGGTAACATCTTGATGGGTGAAGAAACACTTTTCAAGGATATAAAGGCCCTTAATCATGATTATATACCTAAAAATTATCTGCATAGGGAATCACAAATGGAAGCCCTTGCTCTATGCCTTAGACCTGCTTTAAAAGGAGGTAAACCCGTTAATACTGTGGTGCTGGGTTCCCCAGCAACTGGCAAGACCACCGCTATCCACAAAATATTTCAGATGGCAGAGGATATCTCCGAGGATTTGATCTGTGCTTATGTTAATTGTCAGCTTTACAACACTCGTTTTAACATTTTCTCCCAAATATATCAACGTCTTTTTGGCCATTTACCTCCTGAGACAGGAGTTCCATTTTCCCGTATCTACGGGGAAATAATGAAAAAACTTAGTAATGAGGGGAAAGCCCTGGTTGTGGCTCTGGATGATGTGAACCACCTTTTTTACAGTAAAAATGCCAACCAGATATTTTACGACATTCTAAGAGCCCATGAAGTGTTTCCTGGAGTTCGGACAGGAGTTTTTGCTATCATCTCCGATATAGAATTCCGCTACATGCTGGATAAAAATGTTAACTCCATTTTCATCCCCAGGGAAGTGGTCTTTGAGCTTTATACTCTTGAAGAGATATTAGATATACTTAAAGATAGGATAAGGGTAGGTTTCTATGCAGATGTATTATCTGATGGGATTTTGAACCAAGTGGCAGATTTAGCATATTCAGCAGGGGATCTAAGAGTTGGAATTGAACTTTTAAGGACTATTGGGAACTTTGCAGAAGCTGATGCTTCCAAAACCGTTGAGGAAATACATTTACAAGCAGCAATGCAGGACCTCAACTCCACTAGCCTCCAGGACACCATAAAGAGTCTTTCAGATGATGAAAAAGAAATATTAAGGATAGTATCATCTTTAACTCATGATCAGAAAAATTTAGTTGCAGGGGACTTATATAACCTTCTTAGAGAAAAAAAGACTTTAAGCTATGCTTCATTTGACCGTGCCCTGAAAAAATTAGAATTTGTACGGTTGGTGGACACCAGCTTCACTGGTAAGGGAATAAAAGGTAATTCAAGATTTGTAATCCTGCGCTTTGACCCTGAAGAAATAGAAAGATGCCTGGCTGGTATTTAAAGTAAAATTAGTATTATAGAATTTGCATGAAATATAATCGGTTTATGGAGTGGAAACTCCCCATAAAATACATCTTGCTATTCACCATATCAACTGTTTTAATCTATTTTTTATATTGGTTTTCATCTGCTTAATCAACCGACGTATATCCTTATTCCTAAGCATGTGATATCCGTTTCCTCGTATCTTCTATTGATATTATGCTATTCATACACTCACCTCTTCAGTAACATCCAACAGCGTAACCATTACATCCACCAAGAAAACATCAGAATCTATACCCATGATAACCTACGACCAGAACGGCAACCCAATACAAAATTGAAAATAAATAAAATAAATAAATAATCCAAGAGAAAAATCGTGAAAAATAAAAAAATCACAGTAACTCTGGGTTTTGTGCAAGAGGGCACCAGAGAAGGAAAAAATTTAATAAACCAATTTCTCCTTAGCTTTGTCTTCTTCTTTCATCTTTTTAAATAGATTCGCGCTTTTTGTGTTCATTTCTGCATTTTCTTCGGGGGTCAGAAGTGTGGTGGCTATTCTCATTTCTCTCAGAGTTTGTAATACATCTTTATCTAATCTCCTTATTTTTTTTAGGAGAAGTAGGGTGTTTATAAAGTTGGTTAAAGTGCTTAATTCCTTCAATTTTTCATCTTTCATCTTCATTGAATTTTTAATCTTTTTACTGTCTTTTTCGGTTATCAATACTATTGGTTCGCCAAAGATATTGTTCAAAGTGGTATGTAATAGTTCAATAGCTTTATCTGAATCACATACTCCCTCTCCCCTCATTATAATACTCTCATCATCTTTTAATTCTATTATGAGTCTCTTAATGACCTTTGGTGATTGGTTGTTTGTTTGCACTTTTTCTTCCATCTTTTTTGGCACCCCAATTTTTTTATTGATATCGTTTCAGCTAAACCCTCCCCAGAATTATTTGATAATTATTTTTCATCCTTAATATTATTTTACTCATCTAAATCAAGGAGTTGGAAGGGGTTTCCAGTATTTCAATCACATTCATATTAGTTCATCAAAAAAAATAGTTTTATGGTGGTTGTGAAGAGGCACCAGAGAAGAAAAATCTTAGAAATTTAGTAAGGAACTAAGGGAATCCCCTCATTTATGTTGTTTGGAAGCTGTTCACAATAGTGTTAATATCACTATTTATGGAGCTAAGAGATTGGGTTGTGAACAATAAATCGTAGTATTTGTCGTTTTTAACGAAAATGATGTCCTCTTGTGTGCCACCACCATAATCAGTGTATGTGTAGTCTATTCTGTAACCAGTAACCCCTGCTATTTGTACAGGACCCTCTGATATTAGGGTTTCACTGCTCGTTAAAGCCATTTTTTGGATATTTTTCCAGTATTCCAGTCCTTCACCATGGGCATCTTTTATATATATTGACAAAAGACTATTATCCCCTTTGGTAGTGTTAAATGCCGCAACTCTATCTATATTGAAAGTGTCAGGAGTGTACTGATTCCAATCTTTTGGATATTGGAATGAAATTGCCCCATCATTATAAGTCTTGTTTTGATTAAAACCGTAAGAAATGGCAGAAATTGCTATTAAGCCTATTATTCCAATTAATAAATATTTTTTACGGTTTGATCTCTTTTCTTCAGCTTTAGGTTGTTCTTTTAAGTTCTTACCGCATTCTTGGCAGAATGTCGCATCATCTTGATTTTCTTTTCCACAGTTAGGACAATAAACCATTCTACTCACCAGTAATATTTGTATCTATATTTGCAGAAATTGTCGATTAAAAAAGTTTAAAGAGGTGGAGGGATTTTGACACATATTCGATGAACCCCCCAAAATATATGTCAAAATTCCCTCTAAATGTGGTCTGGCAGGGGAAGAGACAGAACAATTTTGTCTTTCCTCCACAATATTATCATCTTCATCATATATAAAAATTGTGTTTACTCATACCAATTTGTAATAACAAATTTCATAATAGTTTGCCCTGAATTTCCTTTTTCATTTTCTCTTTCCTCCTGCGTGGTGGTGTGTTGTTTGGTTGGCTTGGTATTTATTTCTCATATGCTCTCTCCCTAAACAGCCATGACCTTATTTGTTTATAGTATTTCACCCACAGGGGAGAAGGTGAAATGAGTTATGCGAGTTAGTGAGGGTGTGCCTAATGGAAGAATTGCAGAACTATATAGTCCTGAAATGTTCCAGGAACGTTAAGAAGTCATTGTATTTACTAGGGAAGAGTTTAATCGTACTTTCACTTCTATGTGGGAACAGATAGACTATATTAATAAAGTTGATTTGCATCTTGATAGGAGTGAAGAATGGAAGTTAATAAGATATTGGCCGAAAATTCTGGAGAAGGTGTGCATCCTAGATAACACCATTCGAAGTTCTCAGAGGAACGTTGGAGTATCTAAAAAGAAAGTATCAATACAATTAAAGCCTCCAATTTGAACTCTTACTTTAACGGTTGTATATGCTATGCGTTACAGCTACGGCATCATGGACAGAAGAAAAATATTGTTATACAAGCCACAACTATTTTTAAGAAGGGATGACATTCTGGTCTTCCCCAGTAAAGACTTTCATCAATGGCACGGCGATGTAAAAGAATACATAGATGGTATATATCAAATCAACTCCAGGAATATGGAGAAAACTAAATCCATCAACATACCAGAGCTTAACCTAGCGATAGGCGTGCTTAATAACATCACTGAAGAGCTTGAACGCCTTTTTGTTTCTGAAAAAGTATCTGATTTTTCATATCACTACGTATCAACTCTAGATGATAAATATAAAAAACGAGGATCTTCGTACACAATCGACATGAGAAGGTGTGACATGCAAATCCCTGTGATAAATGAGGAGATGAAATACAAACATATAATGGAAATAGTAGATGAAGCTAATAGGGATTTTTCACGTGCCTTCAAAGAGGGCAGAACCTGTAGATTAAGCAGGATGAAGAAAAAAGGCCATTAATTGGCTATTTTAGCAAATATCATTATTTACTTGAATTGCAAATGGGATATCTGATTATGGAAACTAAAAAATTCATATTATTGGATATTGATTACGTTACCAGGTATGGTAGGCCAATTATACGATTATTCGGGAAAATTCCAGATGAAGATAAATCCATAATAGCCTTAGACAAGAATTTCAAACCTTACATTTACATACTACCCCTGGATGTCGAGGAGTGTATAGCTGAATTAACTGGATTTGAACTTCTTAAAATAGAAAAACAGCGTAAAAGAGATAAGGGGGAATTAAAAGATTTTTTGAAAGTAACACTAAAACATCCACGGGAAATGCTTAAATTAAAAAAGGAAATACAGAAGTTGAAATCTGTAAAGAAAGTTAGGGAATATGATATACCATTCTCCAGCAGATATTTGATCGATAAAGGTTTATTTCCTATATCAGAAGTAGAGGTGCAGGGAAAAGTATTAAATCGGTCCCGTCTTAATGAAACATGCATAATTGAAATACAGAACGAACCTCAACATGTTAAATCTAGTTTACCTGAGCTTAACATTTTAAGTTTTAAAATTGAAACCTGCAATCCACAAGGCATGCCCAAGGTAAGAGAAGATCCCATTATTATGATTAGTTTCTCCGGTAACCAAGGTTTCCAAAAAGTATTCTCCACAAAAAAATCATCATCTGATTTTGTAGAGACACTCCAAAGCGAGAAGGAATTATTAAAGAAATTTGTCGAGACCATTAAATCCGAAAATCCAGACATAATAATCGGTTACAACTCAGACAAATTTGACTACCCCTATATTAAAAATAGAGCTGATAGATTAGGTATATCACTCAACCTGGGTGTCGATGGATCAAAGCTTAAGTTTATAACAGTTCCTAAAAAAGCCGCAGTGATTAAGGGGCGTATTCATGTTGATCTATACCGTGTCGTTCGCCGTCATATTCAATTAAATGAACATAAACTTCAGAGCGTTTATCTGGAGCTTTTTGGGGATGATAAAATCGATATTCCTATGGATCAGATATACACTTGCGGGAATGATGGCGGTGGAAAAAGAGAGAAATTTTTCAGATATTCGCTTGAAGATACAAAAGCCATCAGTCAAATCGGAGAGAAAATGCTGCCATTGAGCATAGAAATTGCAAGGCTTGTGGGCCAGCCCTTATTTGAAGTAACTCGGCGGGGCAGCGGATCCCTAGTGGAGTATTATTTGATAAGGAAAGCCTATGAATATGGAGACGTAGTGCCCAACAAATCCGGAAGATTTCTTCGGAATGTTGTGGGAGGATATGTAGAAGAGCCAGTTCCAGGCTTACAAGAAAATATTGTTTACTTCGACTTTCGAAGCCTCTATCCAAGCATAATAATAGCTAAAAATATTTCCCCTGACACTTTAACTGAAGATGATAATGAGAAATGTCATATTGCACCCGAATTTGGATATAAATTCAAAAAAGAACCACTTGGATTTATTCCATCGGTCACTGCCCAAATTTTAAACAACAGAATACGAATTAAAGCTATGATGAAAAAATCTACAGATCCTATAGAACGCCAAATTTTAAATATTAGACAAGAAGCATTAAAAACACTTGTCAGCACTGTTTATGGACTGTTTAATCACAGTACATATCGTTGGTATTGTATAGAGGCTTCTGAGGCTATCAATGCATGGGGAAGGGATTTTCTTAAAAAAACCATGGAAGACGCTGAAAAACACGGTTTCAAAGTAGTATATGCTGATACTGATGGATTCTATGCAACCTACACTGATCAATAAAAGATAACATCCTATAATTTGTTTGGGTGGTTGGTGGGGTTTGTGTAGGAGCACTAAAGAAGAAATTTAATAGTTAAATTGAGAGGTGAATAGATGTGGTGGATTTGATTAATATCCTAGGTGAAATAATAATGTTGATTCTATTAATAGCAATTATATATTTAATCATAATTTATAGTCGGAGGACGGATCTAGAAACATAATAATTTTTTTAGACTCCTCTTGCAAATTCTTCATCCCAATTGTAAATAATTTTCGTTACACCTTTGGGAACAAAACCTAATTTTTGAAACTTGGAATATAGAAACTCAATCTTTTCAATTTTTATTTTTATAATATTCATATTAAAAGGCATTTTTTTTATAAAATCTATGTTTAAACCTTTCATATTAATTATATCTATGTATTCATCATTATTGTTTGGAATGATGTTTGCTAAGCCGGTTATTTGCATACCGGCAAGATTTTTCATTCCGGTGTAGTCTTCGTATACTGCGAGGGAAATGTTGGTGTTGAGGGGAAGATTGGCGAACTTTTCTCCACCTTCACTTATTAAATAGATGCATCCATTATTGTAGGTGTATTCTATTGGTGTTGATCTTACTCTGTCTTTATATGAAGTGGAAAGGGTGCAGGTGTTATGACTAGTTAAAAATTCTTCTATGATTTCTTTTATTTTTAGGGCTGGTAACTTGGGTACTGAATTATCTTTAATTAATTTAAGTTCAAGGGCGTAATCAAGAACTTCTTCCAAGTTAAAATTATCTATGTCCGTTATATCAAATCCTACCATTTTACTAAACTCTTTCAGGGCTTTTTGATCCTCTTTATTTAAAATACTGAGTTTTAAAGTGCCTCCTAAAGCTCGTTGACTAACTACCTTCCCTATAATTTTAGCCAGATTATTAAGATTCTCATTTCCATCTTCAGGGCTTATGCAGGTGCAAAAAAGAGCCACTGGCTTCTGTTTTAACCAATTAAGATTATTTTTCACAAATTCAGAAATCTGGGGGTCTAATTTACCACTGTATATGGGAGATCCAATGACAATAAAATCAAAATCTTCATATAAATTACTAAATTCGGCTGTTCTGCAATATCTTGCAGGGCCTAAAACTCGTGATAAATATCTGATTATTTTTTCAGTAGTTCCATATTTACTTTCATAGATTAAAAGAGTTTTCTGCATGACAAGCTTCCTCTAATAAACAATAGATTTGATATATAATCTGTTTTTCTCAGATTCTAAACACAATATCTAATAATTTTCAACTTTTAAGCTTAGAATGGTGCGAAAACTCCTATGAACACCAACCATGCCAATATTGTTTTGGCGGTGAAGCTTAGTAATATGTAGACCCTTTCTCCGTACAAATAGTCTTTCCACTTTCCAACACCTTTGTATTGCAGTATCATATTAATGGAGAAGGTGTTGAATATTATGAAATAGAACAGCAGGGTTAAATATACGAATGTGGGTGGTTGTGTGTCTGAAGATCCTAATGCCGCTACGAAATAAGCTGCTAGAACAATCCAAGGAGTGAATCCTGCGAGACATCCCAATAAGTAGGATGACCAATCGGTTTTTTTAGAATAGAAATTTATTTTCTCCATTAAATAACCGCACATGATCATAACGGCATTTAAGACAAATATCATAACCAGTGACCACAAGTCCCATACACCTACAAAGGTAGCGATGATCACCAGCATGATAGAACTGGAGAAGAAATACTCATACCACCTGTAGGGGTTCATGCCTTTCTTTAAGTATTCAACGTAATTCTTGTTTTTAACGAAGGCTATGGTTAAAAGTGCAAAGGCTGAAATCAATAGGAACGATGCCAGAATCACACCCAAGTTGGTAACGGTAAAAGCCACTTGTGGGTCGGGTAAGACCTGGAAACTGGGAGGAGCTAAAGAAATTATCTTAAACTTAAGATAAAAAGTGTATATATCCCTTTTCCAAGTCAGTAAAAGTCCTAAAGCAATCATTAAAATTCCTTGTATTCCAAGAAAAACACCGGCACCAATATTCAGCTTCCTCAGCCCAGAAAAAGTAATTGGCGACTTTTCTATAAGTTCCCTTCTCAGATCATTATCCATCAGTCAACCCCCATTTGATTATTCATATTTTATTTTTTTAAACTATTATACTCTTTGATGGCAATGTTAAACATTTTTTTATTTGTATCTTAGTTTTAACTCCATCAACGTAGGAATTGGTTAAATGAGAAAAATGATTTATGGATATAATGCCAAAATGTAATATTATGATTTTATTGAGTTTTTTATCAATTTTTAGAATTAGAACCTTTATTTGATTAAATATATGAAAAATAATTAGTTTTATAAATCGAGAGTAGTGATTTGATGATTGAAACAACGACATACACTATTGAAAAAAAGGATGAAGATATTGAAATTAGGTTATACTCAGGTTATATTTTGGCCCAAGTTGACGTGGAATCAGAATATGATCAAGCAATTGGTCTTGGCTTCCGAATTCTGGCCAATTACATATTTGGAGGGAATAAAAAGCGTTCTGAAATCCCTATGACTGCTCCAGTTTCCGGTATTATGAAGTTAAAATAGCTATTACCTTCAATAATTATTTTTTGAGCCTACTATCTCTTCAATTCGCTCTACGTAAAGGTCGATTTTGAACTTTCGGCGCAGACCGTTATCATTCATGTAACGCACCTTTCCGAAGATATCTCGCTCCTTCCATGCCCGATCATGCTTGCCAAAACACCAGGCCACACCAGTAAACCCATTAGGGTCCCGGCCGTCGATCTGGTACTTGTTATTTAGATAAAGTGCAGTATGATAGGCCTGCAATGGATTTTTAGTCCATTCTAAGATTTTTTTACCCCAGTACATCCGCATGTATCCGTGCATCTTTCCTAAATGTACCATCTCCTTCTGTGCGGCGTTCCAGTATGGATCGTGGGTTTTAGCATTTTCCAACTCTTCCAGGGTGTATAAGTATTCTCGGGGGTCGCGTGCATGTTCTAGAAGAGTTTTTTGAGCCCATTCTGGGAGGCAGTTGAAGTTATCATAGTTCTGGTCGTAGAAGACGAAATTCATGGACAATTCCCGACGGATGATGAGTTCTTCCAAGTAGGGTTCCACTCCCGGACCACCGGTTTCACTGACTGATATAGCAATATAAAGAGGAGATATCTGGCCAAAGTGGAGATAAGGACTCATGTTGGACAGGTAGTTCTTGGTAGGATCGTTTCTAAGGTCGCCAAAGTGGTCCAGTTTATTTTTTAGGAATGATTCAAGATGATTGAGGGCTGTTATGTTTCCTCCCTGGATCCAGTTCACCTTTTTGACGCTGTCGTCAATTTTTAACTTTTTTATTACTTTTTCTATATCAAGGAGGTTGAGGGATTCAAATTCAAGACCCAAAGAACTGTGGTGGATTTTTCTTATTTTGAGAGGGACCATAAATTTATTTAAATTTTTTTGTATTTTACGGCGGATGGTTCCAGCAGTGTACTCCTCTTTGGGGGAGGCAGTTTCTACAGGGACCACCACGTCGCTTTCCACCTGGATTAGAGGACATTCTATGGTTTTAGCTGCTTCCTGACGCCATTCACGCTGCAAGGGCAAATATCCGCAGTCGGTAACCATTAAAGATGCTTCTTCAGCCAGTTTCACTGCGCCTTCTGGTGGTTTTTCAAACTGAATAACCATCTGTAAGTCCCTATTTTTAAGTTCTTGCTGGGTTTCCCTCAGACCCTCCAGCAGGAAGTGGTAATGTCTCTGGTTGGCCTCCGGGAAGTCATCAGTTAGTCCAAAGTAAATCAGAAGAGGTTTATCATGTTCATTAGCATATTTAGCTGCATATTCCAGTGTGTGATTGTAGTGGGCGCGGGCTGAGGCTTGCATCCAGTAAAGAACATAACTACCTTCTTGGGTCTTTTCGTCATTTAAAAGACTTATTCTCTCTTTCTGGATCATTTATTATAGCCTCATGTAAGTCAAAATCTCATATTATTTACAATAATAAACGATTATATGAAGGTTATCTCCATTAATTCATCGGGGTAAGGGTTAAAAAACGTTTGCTTTTTTAAATAACCTTCGTCAAACCGGATAATCCAGGACTTCAAAAGGTTCTGGCATAGAAGTAGTGGAACTCTTCCCTCACGGTATTTACTAACTGAATCCAAGAAAAAAGCCTTTTCGTGGTGAGATAAGTCCTGTGAGAAATATCCCAGTGCATGCTGGAGGACGTTGACAATGGCCTGTGCAGAAGCAGGTTCGTCCAGAGTTTTTAGTAATAGCTGACCATATTCCATTTTAACCGTTCTCAATGGTTTATCTTTGGAATTAGAGAGGATTCTGCCCAGTTCCCTTGAGTAAACCTGGTTGTGGGTCAGTAAAAGTAGCTTATTGCGGGTGTGGAATTCAATCAGATCGTTGAAATCTCCCTCCTTTATGAGGTCTCGGTACTCAGCCAGGGCAAATATGCGCGTTAGGAAGCTTTCCCTAATTAGGGAATTGCGGAGTCTTCCCTCATCCTCCACGGGTAACTGGTAAAACCGTTGGAAGACTTCCCTGGCAAATGCTCCCACCCCATCGGTGCGAGGTCGGGAGTTACCTCCATGGGGGTATATTCTAACAGCCTTAATACCACAAGAAGGAGATTTATTTTTAAGAATAAAACCATCAATCAAGGTAAGTGAGTCTAAAAAGGAATCAGCAAATCTTGACATTAATTCGGTAACATTAACTCCAGTAGATGGTTGTACCAGCTCCATTATCCCACCATTTTCAACCAGACGTATGGGTGATCTGGGGATACCCAGACCAACTTCTACTTCCGGACAAACCGGCGTAAAGTCTGCGTGATTTTTAAGCCGCTGAATAATACTACTTTTTATCATGGAACCGTCATAACGGCATGAACCAAATTCCAGGCATCTACTTACCACCAACAATGGTCGGGAAAATTTTCTTATTTAAAAACCCCCAAAGTTTCCTCTTTGTTAACTATTTGTAAGGTAAATTTTAATAATCTGGGCCAAGTGCCGTCACTCCTGTGTGACTTAGGTGGGAGTTCCAGTATATCCTATCACCAAGTCATACCTTACATAATAAGTCACATCATGACAATAAGTCATATTATGACATTGAAGTGCGATATTATTTGGGGGTATAAAGGAAGATAGGGCTTCACTATAAAGATTAATTTTTGTAGTTACTGTTGGTATATCTGTTGCTTGTATAGTTTCAGCTGCTTAGTAAACAAACATGGATTTAACACCAGTACTATAAACTAATAATATTATTTACAGTAATAATTTCTGATAACTGCAATTATTTGGAGTATAGCTCTTTTATAATCATATGAATAACCCTTTTTACCTTAATTTTAACTATCTTCTTTGTTTGAAATTTCATCTTTTAGATCATCATCATTAACTCCCAGGGGGCACACGTGGACTATCGCAAGGGTAACCACTTCTACCCTTTTAGTTATGGCCCTTTCCACCATGTGGGCCATTTCGTGGGCTTCTTTAAGGGGCATAGTACAGTCCACCTCAACATGAAGCTCAGCAGAGGCATATGGTCCCATATAATTTACTTTTATATCATGAGCACCGTAAACACCTTCAACAGATTTAGCAGCGGATTCTATATCTTTTAAAAGTTCTTTTGAGGGTAACTTTCCCATTATGTTGTTCACGTTGTCCTTGAAAACTTCGAATGCTGTTTTTAAGACCAATAATCCGATAAGAAATGCTATTATAGGGTCTAAAATAGGAAATCCAATTCTTGCACCAACAACTCCAATGAAGATGGCTGCACAAGCATATATATCAACTTTCTGATGTTTTGCGTCCGCAATTATGGCTGGACTGTTTACTTTCTTTCCGATCTTCATGGAGTAGGATGTGAGTGCATAGTTTGCAACAATTCCAATGAGGGCCATAACAGCTGCTAATGGCGCAGGAGGGGTTAAAGCAGCTCCAAGTATTAACTTGCTGTAAACTTGTGAAAAAATTTCATAAACCACAATTAGGAGGAAAATACCTATTGCAAGACCCATGAGGGGTTCTGCCCTACCATGTCCATAAGGATGATCCTGGTCAGGTGGTTTAAGTCCCACCTTGAATCCGACGTAAGCCAGAGAAGATGTCAATATATCTGATAATGTATGAGCAGACTCGACAACAAGGGCAGTACTTCCAGAAAGGGTTCCGACAACGAAGTTGAATATTGTAAGGAGTATTTTACCAGATACGGAAAATATCATCGCCCTAATTCCTATTTTCTCCCTTGTAATTGAATCCATATTTATTTAACACCCATTATCTCGACTTTTAAACAGTTAATAAAATTGTACATAGCTTTAAGAGATTTAAAGTTTCCGCCCATGGCTAAAAAAATCCAAAGAGTCAAAAATTCTAGAGTTACGAAGATTTTTCCTATAATGGAATTAAACTAAAATATTAAAAAAATAAGGGAATTACTTTACCACCAGAACTGAACATTTTGCTGATCTTACCACACTTTCTGTCACACTTCCCTCTAAAAACTTGTGTAATGCATGTTTGCCAGAAGCGCTCATGACCACTAAATCAATGTTCTTTTCTTCTATGATTTTGAGTATCTCTTCTGCTGGTTTACCTTTTTTAAATTCGGTAGTTAATTTAACGTTTTTACAAAAACCGTTACATTGATCCTTCTCTAACTCTTCTGAAAATTTATTTACCGCAATTTTCCCTTCTTCCCTCAGATCTTTATCCAAAGTTTTCCTGAGATCTGGTTGTGGTAATGCACGCAGGTAATGAGTGTCAACAACATATAAAACAATAATTTCAGCAAAGCTTTTATCTGCAATCCATATAGCATGTTCTCCAGCTTTTTCTGAATACTCTGAACCATCAGTTGGTAATAATAATTTTTTATACAATTTTTCTCCCTCCTAAACAATACATCTTTAAAAAATATCGAAAAATCCTCTTTTATGGGTTTTTTATATTCCTAAGAAAGGTTGGGCTATGGTCAGAATAATTATTATAGTTATAATAATGCCGATTATGACCAGGGGTAAACCTGCCTTAAATATATCTTTAATGTTAACGTAGTTGGTTCCGTATGCCATTGCCACTGTAGGGTCAGCCATTGGCAACATGAATGACAGAGAACAGGCTATTGCAACTGGCACGGCGTAAGTTCCGATCGGATGTCCCTGTGCCGAGGCCAGAGTCACAGAAAGTGGTACCAAAATTGCCGCTAAAGCTATGTTGGACATGAATTGGGTTATAGATACAGCTATAACCATGAGAAGGATCATTATGGCAATAGTTGAAACATTACTCCCCATCGTGCCTATTAAAATATTTATAATCCATTCGGCAGCTCCTGTATGTAGCAAAGCCGCTCCTAAAGAAAGTGCTCCTCCAAAGAATACTATAAGTCCCCAATCACTATTTTTTAGGGCATCTTCCCATTTTACAATTCCAAAGGCAAAAAGCAGCACAGCCCCTATTAAAGCTACGGAATAACTGTTGAGCCCCGTAAAACTGGTGGTGACCCACAGTGAGACGGTGAAAAGCAGTATCACTAAGGCTATTTTCTCTGTCCGAGTTACAGATCCTAGTTTATCTATCTTGGCAGATATGGTTTCCCTTCCTCCAACGACACCCTCGATCTCTGGTTTATATACCTTTCCTAAATATTTCCAGATGATTAACATCATGATGATTGCCAGAGGAAATCCGAAAACCATCCAGTTTACAAATGGAATGTTAGTGTACGCTGCAGCCATCAGGTTGGGTGCTGTTCCTATTTCTGTTCCTAATCCTCCGGCCAACGAACCATAAGAGGCACCTAGAATCATTGATTTGGCAAAGTTACTTTTACCCTTTTCAGGATCATTAACTCCCATAAGTGGTATGATTTCCTTTATAATGGGAAGCAGCATTGCAAATGCCACCACATTTTCGATCCAGGCTGAGATAAGTCCTGTTGCAAATACAGCAACAAAAATACTTCTATCAGGACTGGTTCCCAACTTGTTAAGCATGTAATAGGTTAAACGCTGTGCAAGGCCACTTTTACGTATAGCCTCCGCTATTATGAATCCACCAAGCATAAGAAATATGATGGGGTTGGCAAAACCAATAACTGCATCGTTAAAACTGGATACACCGATTATGGGCTGTATAAACAGTATTATTAAAGAAGTAACGGCCAGATGCACAGGTTCAGTGGCCCACATTATTATAGCGAAGATTAGTAGTGCAATTGCAGCATGGCCCGCTGGATTCAAACCTGGAGTGGGGAGGATCATAACTAATATAAAGGCTACTATGGCCAGTGGAACACCAAGCTTTTTGAGATTAAAATTCAATAAATACATATTTACAATATCCCAAAATTTAAATTAAACAATAGATATTAACTCCTATGGTAAAATAAAGTTTACTTCTTTTGTTTTTCCACTTAAATTGTTATTGGTGAAAATATGAATGCAAAGAAAGAAAACATGCCAGAAAAGGGGGCTGCAGTTCAAAGGGATATGGAAACTTATGCTATAATCCCTTATATTGCTGGTGGTTTAGTTGACCCTGCTACTCTAAGAAAGATTGCGGATGTAGCTGAAAAATATCAGGTTAAAATTATTAAAATGAATTCTGAGCACAGAATTGGCTTTTATGGTATCAAAGAAGAAGATATTGATGATATATGGGATGATTTGGGAATGGAACCGGGTTTCATCGGGAAATGTGTAAGGGCTGCTAAATTTTGCACTGGAACCACTTCATGTAAGAAAGGTTATCAAAACACTGTGGAGATGGGATTAAAGATTGATGAGAAGTTTCACAAGAT
>Ga0209048_10001084_pt1 | contig 28571 bp, 24 predicted proteins | sample FrelakmetCRP12CR_FD_187146 | JGI IMG/M metagenome (GOLD analysis project Ga0209048, IMG submission 187146) | Freshwater lake sediment microbial communities from the University of Notre Dame, USA, for methane emissions studies - CRP12 CR (SPAdes)... | ecosystem: Environmental > Aquatic >... | reverse complement strand
ACTAGCAGGGTGCTGGCGCGCCATGAAGAGATGTGGCGTACTCGGCGTTGCGATGGTCGTGCTCGCGCTGGCGCCGCTGCCGGCAGCGGCTCAGGCGAAGACCGTGCCGGTGCAGCCGGGGCCGAGCTACGCGGATCTTCTTCGTGAGTACCGCAACGGAGATTCTGCGGCCGCGGTGCGGGCGCTCGCCGGGTGGCCCGCCGCGCGAGTGCGCGCGCTCCTCGACCAAGTCTACCGTCCGGACACGGTGTCTCCCTCAAGCAGTGGCGCCGCGGCCCTGGTCGTGATGCTCCACACGGAAGCGGTTCTCGGCGGCGCCACGGCCGACGCGCACCTGGCCGTCATTCGCCGCGCTCTCGGGCCGCTCTACGACCGCCCCGACGCCCGGTCGTTCATCGCGAGCTGGCGGATCGTCATGGCCAGCTACCTCCTGTCCGCAGGCCGGTCTCAGGACGCCACCATTCTCGTCGGGGGCGCCCAGACGGACGGGGAGATGCTCCTGCTCCTGGGTTCGATCTCTGAAGCGGCGGCCCGGGAACCTCGGCCGCCTGCGTCGACCGCGTTGACCGCGACCGCAGGCTCGACACGAAAAGACGCGTGGGTACAGCTGGCGGAAGCGGAGGAGGACTACCGGAGGGCCCTCGAGCGCGATCCGTCGCTCGAAGAGGCGCGAGTCAGACTCGGCCGCGTGCTCGCGCTGGAAGGCAAGACCGACCGGGCGATCGAGACGTTGACCGAGGCGAAGAGGAGGATCGGTGAAGAGGGCTTCCTCGCCTACATGGCTGCCCTGTTCCTTGGAGCCGTGAACGAGCAACTGGGACGCGTCGGCGCGGCGGCGGACTGCTATGGCGCCGCCATCAAGGTGTATCCGGAGGCCCAGACCGCTTACATCGCCCTCGGTCATCTCCTCGAGAGCGACGGGCGAACCGACGCCGCCTGGACGACGGTGGGGCAGATGTTCGGCGCTTCCGGCAACCCGGTGCGCGACCCGTGGTGGGTCTACAGCCACGCGCAGTTCTGGCAAATCAACGAGCGCGTCGAGAAGCTCCGTTCCTTCGCGCGACGGTAGCGGCGCGTGGGCGGCGACACGGTCGAAGGCTTCGAACATGAATCCACGGTGTCTGTTGTTCGGTGCCTTGGGGGTCTTGCTCGTGGCGAGGCCGCATGCCGTGCCAGCAGATGACCGCTGGCCGCTGGCTTCCGCGGGCGGACAGCAATCTCAGACGCCCGTGTTCCGGGCTGACGTCGAAGAGGTCAGGGTCAATGCGCTCGTGGCGAACCGCGGCAAGCCGGTGCCGGGACTCCAGGCCGGGAACTTCGAGATCTGGGACAACGACGTCGCGCAGAAGGTGAGCCTGGTGACGATGGCCGAGGCTGCCGTGAACGTCGTCCTCGTGCTCGATACCAGCGGCAGCGTGGCCGGCCAGAAGCTGATGCACCTCAAGGCTGCCGGGCAGGCGCTCGTGCGGGCGCTTCGCCCAGGGGACACCGTTTCGCTGGTGACCTTCTCGGAACGGATCGCTCGTCGGGCGGCCCTCGAACGCGATCAGGACCGGGTCCTCGCCGCCCTCGATGGCGTGGGGGCCGGTGGCCGAACCGCGCTCTACGATGCGGTGTACGCGGGCCTGTCGATGGCAGCGGGCGACGAAGGGCGGTCGCTGCTGCTGGTGTTCAGCGATGGACTCGACAACGCCAGCTGGTTGACCGCGAGCCAGCTTCTCCAGTCGCTGAAACGATCCAGCGTCGTCGTGTACGCCGTGGCGACGCCCGGCCACCCCACCGTGCTCGGGGAGATGGCGACCGACACCGGGGGAGAACTGCTCCAGAACGCGGCGGACCGGCGGCTTGCGGAGGCGTTTGTCCGGGTGCTCGAGCAGTTCCGCGGGGGCTACCTGCTGACGTACTCGCCGCAGGGCGTCGCACGGCACGACGGGTGGCACGCGCTCAGAGTGGGCATCCGGGGGTCGGATGGCCGGGTCAGGGCCAGGACGGGCTACTATTCCCGGTGATACCTCCTCAGGATCTCCCTCACCTTGTCGATCGGGATGGCTTCGCTCGTCTGCAGCCGCGATGAGATGGTCGTCGCGCGGAGCAGCGAGTTGTAGACCGCCTCCTCGGTGGCCTCGAGCGCCGCCTGGAACAGGGGAGACACACCGTCGGGCGGGAGCACGGCGCGCTGGCGGGGTTGCGACTCGCCGAATCGCGTCCGCAGCTCCGGCGACGTGGTGAACGCCACCGCGAAGTCGCCGCTGCCGTTGCTGTAGGACGATCCGGTGCGGCCGAGCGCGAACACCGCGCGCGCGGCAATGCGTCGAAGATCCCGCGCGTCCACGGGCGCGTCGGTCGCGACGACGATCAGGCAGGAGCCGTCGGGATTGGGCGAGTCCGCTGGCCGCCCGGTCCGCGGCGGCGCGAACGCGTAGCGACCCAGCTCCATTCCGACCGGCGCGCCGCCCATCGTCAGTATCCCGCCGAAGTTGGTCTGAACGAGCACGCCGAGCGTGTAGGCGCCGTAGCGGGCCGGCAGGACCCGCGAGGCGGTGCCAATGCCGCCCTTCCATCCGAAACACTGCGTGCCCGTGCCTGCGCCCACCGAGCCCTCGCCGACCGCGCCGCCCGCGGCGTTCCTGATTGCGCTGAGGACGTGTTCGCTGGTGACGTGCAGGCCGCGGATGTCGTTCAGTCCTCCGTCGTTGGTCTCGCCGACGACCGGGTTCACGGACTGCACGCGTTCGTTGCCCGGCCGCGCGAGCGTGTAGCGAACGACGGCCTCCATCGCGGCCCCGACCGCGAGCGTGTTCGTGAGCACGATCGGCGTCTCGATGGTGCCGAGTTCGGCCACCTGAGTGGACCCGGCCAGTTTGCCGAACGCGTTGCCCACGAAGACCGCGCCAGCCACCTTGTCCTGAAACAGGTTGCCGGCGTGGGGCAGGATGGCCGTCACACCGGTGCGGACCGTCTCGCCTTCGACGAGGGTCGTGTGGCCGACACGAACGCCTGCGACATCGGTGATCGCGTCGAGCGTGCCAGGAGGAAAGACCCCGGGTGCGAGGCCGAGGTCGCGGGCGCGGGGACGCACATTGCTCGAGTCCTGTAGCGCGGCCGCAGCCGCGACAGCGGTTGCCACGCACGCGACTGCGATCAGCGTGGCGACGTTCACCCGGTTGGAGCGAGCGATCGTCATGACGGCGTCCCCTCGAGCCGGTCGCGAATGGCTTTGACTTCCACCGACAGGTGGTCGAGCCTCTTCATCAGATCCTGGTGCTTGGCGTCGTGTGGCCGCGGCTTCTTCGCGACGAACGTGATCGCACCGCCAGCTTCGAGCACGGCCTTCTGCACCTCTTGCAGCGAAGCGAATCCCTGGCGGCGCGCGGCCGCCTCGAGCTCGGCGACGGTGACGCCCTCCGCGCGCAGTCGGGCATCGACCACCGCCCCGTTTCGCATCAGCACATCGGCATCGCCTTCGAGGAGCCGTTCCAGCCGCGGGTGGGCGAATGCGAAGCGAACAACTATGTAATTGAAGACCAAAAGTGTAGTCGCGCCAATCACTCCGCCGAGCAGCGAGTTGTCCGCCCCGATGATGGCGTTCTGTACCGTGTTCGAAAGCGTGAGCAGGACCACCAGGTCGAAGGCGTTCAACTGGGCCAGTTCCCGCTTGCCGGCCAGGCGCAGGCCGACGACGAGGAAGAGGTAGACCAGCACGGGCCGCACGACCTTCTCGAGAAGGCTGACCGTGGTCTGCGCGTCGGGTCCGATGTGAAAGAGGTTCGTCAGGATGCTCGGGTCCACATGCTTCTCCCTTCGCCGCAAGGAGTTCCGGCGGCCCAGTATACGCGCGCCGAGAACGGATGAGCAGGTTGGCCCGGAAATTGCGAACATCCGGACATGGCCGAATCACCTTGCTCGCGTTCTTTGAGCCTGACCGTGGCCGCTGTGGCGGTCGCTTTGGTCATGTTCGCCTCTTCGTCGGCGTCGGCGCAGGGCGGCTTCGGCGTCCGGGCCGGCGTCACAGCAAGTCCCGACCAGTTCCACTTCGGAATTCACTACGACACGGGCCGACTCTTCGATCAGTTGAGCTTCCGGCCGAACCTCGAGATCGGGCTCGGGAGCAACGTCACGACGGCGGCCGTGAACGTGGAGTTCGCCTGGTGGTTCCCGATCAAGCACCAGCCCTGGAGTGTCTATGTGGGAGGCGGCCCCGCGCTGCTTGTCTACAATCACGATTCCGACGGAAACGGTGCCAACGAGACCGACGCGAAGCCTGGCTTCAACCTGCTCATCGGTGCGGCGCACCGTCGCGGGCTCTTCGCCGAGGCCAAGGTCGGTTTGATCGACAGCCCTGACTTCAAGTTCACGGTGGGCTACACGTGGAAGTAGGCAGCAGGCAGTAGGCAGCAGGCAGGCGGCCGCTGTGCCGGTCGCCTGTGGTCCCTGCCGGCACTCACCCGTTGTCGAGCCACATTTCCGCCCGCCGGCCTTCCCGCCTACAATCGAAAGACATGATGCAGTTCGACTCGTTTTCCACCGCGACGGACATCCTCGTCAACGGAACGCCCACGCGCATCTACAGCCTCCCGGCTCTCGAGAAAGCCGGCCACCCGAGAGTGGCCCGGCTGCCATTTGCGGTCAAGATCCTCCTCGAGAACCTGCTGCGGCACGAGGACGGGCGCTTCGTGCGCGCGTCAGACATCGTGGCGCTGGCCGACTGGGATGCGTCCGCGCGCGTGCGCAAGGAGATCGCGTTCACCCCCGCCCGCGTGCTGCTCCAGGACTTCACCGGCGTGCCTGCGGTTGTCGACCTCGCCGCGATGCGAGACGCGGTCGCCCGCCTCGGCGGCGATCCGTCCCGGATCAATCCGCTCCAGCCGGTCGAGCTCGTGATCGACCATTCCGTCCAGGTGGACTACCACGGCCGGGCGGACGCATTCGAGCTGAACGCGGACCTGGAATTCACGCGCAACCGCGAACGGTACGTGTTCCTTCGCTGGGGCCAGGACGCGTTCGCCAACTTCCGCGTCGTCCCCCCCGACACGGGGATCGTCCACCAGGTCAATCTGGAACACCTGGCCCGCGTCGTTTTCGACGCGAGCGAAGACGGCAGGACCGTCGCCTATCCCGACACGCTCGTCGGGACCGATTCGCACACCACGATGGTGAACGGGCTGGGCGTTGTGGGCTGGGGCGTCGGCGGGATCGAGGCCGAGGCGTGCATGCTCGGCCAGCCGGTCTCGATGCTCGTGCCCGACGTGCTCGGGTTCAAGCTCTCCGGGCGGCTCCCGGGCGGGGCCACGGCGACCGACCTGGTCCTGACGATCACCGAGCGTCTCCGCAAGCATGGCGTCGTCGGGAAGTTCGTGGAGTTCTACGGGCCCGGCCTCGAGCACCTGTCGATTGCCGACCGCGCGACCCTCAGCAACATGTGCCCGGAGTACGGCGCGACGGTCGCGGTCTTCCCGATCGATCGGATGACGCTCGACTACCTGCGGCTCACGGGGCGGGACGAGCGCCGGATCGCGCTGGTCGAGGCGTACGCGAAGGCGCAGGGGCTCTTCCTGGAACCGGGCTCACCCGAGGCAGACTACGCCGAGCGAATCGAGCTCGACCTGGCGACGATCGAGCCGAGCCTGGCCGGCCCTCGCCGGCCCCAGGACCGCGTCACGCTCGGGAGGGTCCGGGCGTCGTTCGACGATGCGCTGGCGAAAACGCTGGCGGACCGCAAGGTCGCCGCCAACTCTCCGGTTGTCGCGGGCGCTCCGGTGGCGGCCACGCCGGCCGCGTCGGGCCTTGATCACGGTTCGGTGGTGATTGCCGCGATCACGAGCTGCACGAACACGTCGAACCCGAGCGTGATGATCGGCGCGGGCCTGCTGGCCAGGAACGCGGTCGCGCGCGGCCTTCGGGTGAAGTCGTGGGTGAAGACGAGCCTGGCGCCGGGGTCGAAGGCGGTCACCCAATACCTGGAGCGGGCGGGATTGACGCCGTACCTCAATCAGCTTGGCTTCAACCTCGTGGGCTACGGGTGCACGACGTGCATCGGCAACAGCGGCCCGCTGCCGCCGGATGTGGCCGCCGAGGTCAAAGGACGGGACCTCGTGGTGGCATCGGTCCTGAGCGGCAATCGCAATTTCGAGGGCAGGATCCAGTCGCAGGTGCGGGCGAACTACCTGGCCTCGCCGCCGCTCGTCGTGGCCTACGCGCTCGCCGGGACGATGCGCATCGACATGACCGCCGAACCGATCGGCCAGGACCCATCTGGAGGCGACGTCTATCTGCGGGACATCTGGCCGTCCGAACGCGAGATCCAGGCCGCGTCGCTCGGGGCGGTGACCGCCGAGAGCTACCGCGAGGTCTATGCGGACGTGTTCGGCGGCGACGACCGCTGGCAGCGGCTGCAGGTCCCGGCGGGCGACCGCTTCATGTGGGCGGACGAATCCACCTACATCAGGCACCCGCCGTTCTTCGAAGGACTGTCGTCGTCGCCGGCGCCGCTTGCCGACATCGCCGGCGCACGGGTTCTGGCGCTGCTCGGCGACAGCGTGACGACGGACCACATCTCGCCGGCGGGGTCGATTCAGCCGGAGAGCCCGGCCGGGAAGTACCTGATCGCGCACGGCGTGCAGCCTCGCGAGTTCAACTCGTACGGCGCGCGGCGGGGGAACCACGAGGTGATGGTGCGCGGGACGTTCGCGAACATCCGCCTGCGCAACCAGCTGGCGCCCGGGACCGAAGGAGGCTGGACGCGGCACCTGCCCGACGGCGCACAGATGACGATCTACGACGCCTCGGAGCGCTACCGCGACGAGCGCGTTCCGCTGCTGATTCTCGCGGGAACGGAATACGGTTCCGGCTCCTCCCGCGACTGGGCGGCCAAGGGCACGCTGCTGCTCGGCGTTCGCGCCGTGATCGCCGAGAGCTTCGAGCGGATTCACCGCAGCAACCTGGTGAACATGGGAGTGCTGCCGCTCCAGTTCACGAACGGGGAATCGGCGGCGAGCCTCGGGCTGACCGGCACGGAGTCGTACGATCTTACCGGCATCGCGACAGGACTCGCGCCGATGGCAGACATCCAAGTGCACGCGCGCGCCGCCGGCGGAGCCGTGGTGTCGTTCACGGCGACGGCGCGGATCGACACGCCGGAGGAACTTGCCGCCTTCCGGGCCGGCGGCATCCTGCCCTACGTGCTGCGGCAACTCGTGGCCGCCCGCTGATTGAGGGGCGAGAGACCCTCGCGCGATGCTGACCGCGGAATCCGTCAAGGAGCACGCCCGCACGCTGGGGTTCGATCTGTGCGGCGTGGCGCCGGCCGCGACCTTCCCCGAGCTTGGCCGCATCCGGGACTGGGTGGCGCGCGGCTACGCCGGCGACATGGGCTACCTCCCCCGGACGGCCAGCCAGCGCGAGGACGTTCGGCGCATTCTCCCTGCCGCGCGTTCGGTGATCGTCACCGGCACCGTCTACAACGTCGATCGGCCGTATTCCGTCCAGATCGCGGATCCTGGCGAAGCCGTTGTCTCGCGCTACGCGTGGGGCGACGACTACCACGACGTGATCGGCAGCCGTCTCGACGAGCTGATCGGGTGGATGCGGGAGCAGCACGGCGCCCCGTTCGAGGTGCTCGCCTGCGTGGACAAGGGTCCCGTCCACGAGCGCGTCTACGCGCAACACGGGGGGCTTGGGTGGATCGGCAAGAACGGCTGCCTGATCAACCCGGTACTCGGGTCGTGGCTGTTCCTCGCGGAGATCGTCTGCAGCCTTCCGCTCGCGCCAGACGATCCGGGCGTCGATCAATGCGGCACGTGCGCGCTCTGCCTCGAGGCCTGTCCGACGGGGGCGCTGGTCGAACCGCACGTGCTCGATGCGAGGCGGTGTCTTTCGTACCTGACCATCGAGCTTCGACGCGAGATCCCCGAGCCGCTTCGCGCTCCGATCGGTACACACGTCTACGGGTGCGATATCTGCCAGGATGTGTGCCCCTGGAACCAGGCGGCCGCCCGGAGCGACCAGCCGTCGTGGCAGCCGCGAGAAGCGCTCGACCGCCCGCGTCTGGTGGACCTGTGGCGCCGATCCGACGACGGGCTGGCCAGCCTCGTCCGCGGCTCGGCGATGACTCGGGCGAGAATCACCGGCCTTCGCCGCAATCTCGCGGTCGCGCTCGGCAACAGCACCGACCCCGACGCCGCGCGTCTCCTCGACCATCCCGCACCCGGACAGGAAACCGGGTCGCTCGGCGATCGGATGGTGCAGGAGCACGTCAGGTGGGCGCGTGCCAGGCACGCGGGGTGATCAGGCCGTCGAGAAGGTAGAATAGGCCTCGGCGGCGCCCAGCCGTCGTTCATTCCGGAGAGGCCTCACATGAAACCGTTGATCGCGCTCCCCTCGCTCGTCGTCCTGGCGCTGGCTGCCTGTTCGTCGCCGGCACCGGCGCCAGCCAAGGAGGTCGTGGTGCCCGAACAGGTGAAACTGCAAGCCGCGGCCGCACAGTATGCCCCGACCGACATCGGCGCAGATCTTTCGAAACTGCCTCCCAACGAACAGCAGGCGCTCGCCAAGCTGGTTCAAGCCGGCTGGATCATGGACGCGTTGTTCCTGCGGCAGGCATGGGCCGGCAACGTGGGGATGCTCCTGAATCTCCTCGCCGATCGCTCGCCGCTCGGCCAGGCCCGGACGCACTACTTCCTCATCAACAAGGGACCCTGGGATCGCCTCGATCACAACGCCCCGTTCATCGCCGGCGCCCCGGCCAAGCCCGAAGGCGCGAACTTCTACCCGGCGGGTGCGACGAAGGCCGAGATCGAAGCCTGGATGAAGACGCTGCCCGAGGCGGAGCGTACTCGGGCGACCGGGTTCTTCACGACGATCCGGCGCCCGGTTGCCACGAAGGGCGGGAAGGCCGGCTTCGAGATCGTGCCTTACAGCGTCGAGTACCAGGGTGAACTCGCGCGCGCCGCGGACCTGCTCCGCGAGGCGGCGAACCTCACGACGCAGCCGACGCTGAAGTCGTTCCTGAACAGCCGCGCCGAGGCGTTCCTCAGCAACGACTACTACGCGAGCGACGTCGCGTGGATGGAACTCGACGCGAGCATCGAGCCCACGATCGGGCCCTACGAGGTGTACGAAGACGAGTGGTTCAACGCCAAGGCGGGGTTCGAGGCGTTCATCGCCGTGCGCGACGAAGCTGAGAGCGCGAAGCTGACGAAGCTGGGGGCGGAACTGCAGGGGATCGAGGACAACCTTCCCATTGACCCGAAGCTGCGCAACCCGAAGCTGGGCGGCATGGCGCCGATCCGCGTCGTCAACGTCGTCCTGGCCGCGGGCGACGGCAACCGAGGCGTCCAGACGACCGCCTACAACCTCCCGAACGACGAGCGGATCGTGCACGAGAAGGGCGCCAAACGCGTCATGCTGCGGAACATCCAGGAGGCGAAGTTCAAGCTGGTCCTGGTGCCGATCGCCGCCAAGGTCCTCTCGCCCGCACAGCAGAAGAACGTGACGTTCGACGCCTTCTTCACGCACACCGTCATGCACGAGCTGATGCACGGCCTCGGGCCGCACCAGATCAAGGTGGACGGCAAGGACACCACCGTGCGCGCGCAACTGAAGGAAACCTACAGCGCGATGGAGGAGGCCAAGGCGGACATCTCCGGGCTGTTCGCGCTGCAGCGGCTGCTCGACAAGGGCGTGCTCGACACGTCGATGCAGGAGGCCATCTACGACACGTTCCTCGGGTCGGCGTTCCGTTCCATCCGGTTCGGTGTGAACGAGGCGCACGGCAAGGGGATTGCGCTGCAGCTGAACTGGCTGCTCGATTTCGGGGCCTTCACCGTGGACAAGGACGGCGCGTTCGCGGTCAACCCGGCGAAGATCAAGGAAGGCGTGGCCGCGCTGACGCGCGAGATCATGACGCTCCAGGCCGCCGGCGACTACGCCAGGGCCAAGGACATGCTGGCGAAGTTCGCCGTGGTCAGGCCCGAGGTCAGGAAGGTGCTGGACCGGCTGCAGGGCGTGCCGGTGGACGTCGAGCCGAACTTCACGACCGCGGCCAGGCTGGCGGCGGAGCAGAAGTAGGTCGAGGCTTGAGCCCGGCGTCGAGGAGCGACGTGACGGGGCTTTCGGCCGGCGTCGGGGGACGATGGGGCGGGGCTTCGGCCCTGCCCTGTAACCGGTTTCCGTCCCGCTGAATCATACTGAAGAGCGGCGGTTCGGCGTCCGTCGCCGTTTTCCATGTCAGTTGCGAGGGTCTTATGCCTTTATTCGAGTACGAGTGCAGGAAGTGCGGGCATCAGTTCGAGGCCCTGGTGATCGGGTCGCGCACGCCTGCGTGCCCGAAGTGCAAGGGCCAGGACCTGGAGAAGCGGGTTTCCCCGCTGGGGTTTGCGGGCGCCGGCGCGTGGTCGGCCGGCCGCTCTTCCGACGGCTGTGGCACCTCCGGCGGCGGTGGTGGTTGACGGTTCTAGGCGCGGGCCGGTCGGCCCGTTTGTCGCTTGTCTGCCAGTCGTTTCTCGATCCACCGGAGCCATGCCCCCAGCCCGGGCTCCGCGAGGCAGCTCGTCTCGACGACCTCGATCTCGGGGTTCACGCGACGCGCGTCGGCGATGGCCGCGTCGCGGTTGAACCGGGTGTAAGGCAGCAGGTCGATCTTGTGGAGCAGCATCAGGCGCGCGCGCCTGAAGATGCCCGGGTACTTCAGCGGCTTGTCGTCTCCTTCCGGCACGCTCAGCACCACCACCTTGGCGTCCTCGCCGAGGTCGTATGACGCCGGACACACCAGGTTGCCCACGTTCTCGATGAACAGGATGTCGAGGCCGCCGGGCGGCAGCTCCTTCAGCGACCGCTCGACCATGCTCGCGTCGAGGTGGCAGGTGCCGCCCGTCGTAATCTGCAGGGCGGGGAAGCCGTAGCGCCGCAGGCGATCCGCGTCGCGCTCGGTCTGGATGTCGCCCGTCACGACGGCCGCGCGCACCGACGTCTGCCTCAGCGCGTCGAGCGTTCCTTCCAGAATGCTGGTCTTTCCGGCTCCGGGTGACGACACCAGGTTCAGGCACAGCGTCTGGCGGCCCGCGAGCGCCTGGCGCAGCTCGCCGGCGATCCGGTCGTTTTCCTTCAGCACGCTCTGTCGGACTTCTACCCGTTCGGGCACGGCGCTACTCCAATTCCAGAAACGACAACCCCAGTTCGTCCCCCGCGATCATCGACGCGCCCGTGAACCCGCAGGCTGGGCAGTCCGCGAGGAACTCCACGGGACGGAACTCGTGCGCGCAAGCCGCGCAGCGGTATCGAACGGGGATCCGCTCGAGATCGAGTGCCGCCCCGTCCAGGTCGGTGTCCTTGACCGTCATCCCGAAGCAGAACTCCAGCGCCTCGACCGCGACCCCGGAGATCTCGCCGACGCGCACGCCGATTCGCAGCACGCGGCGCCCGCCGTTGAGCGCCGCGTGTTCGCGGGCCGAATCGACAATCGACTGCGCGATCGACAGCTCGTGCATGCGCCTCGCCCCGCCCTCTTCTCGAATCAGGCCGGAGAGCCGTGGCTCCCGGCCTGCTAGTCCGTGTTCTGGTCGTCCTCCGACGTCTTCGCCGGCCCGGCGGCATCCCGCCGGAACCAGAGCGCGTCGGGGACGATCGAGCTCGTGATCGCCTCGAGCTTCGCCATCTCCGCCGCCGGCATCGGCGCGAAGTTCCGGGCAATCTCGACGTTCTCCTCGAGCTGCTTCACGGTCTTGCACCCGATGATGACCGTGCTGACCGGCAGCGACAGGACGTACGTCATCGGCCCCTTGATGGACGTGATGCCGTCCGGCTTGAAGATGCGGTCGCGCGCCGGGATCTTCATCCCGATGATGCCCATGCCCTTCTTGCTGGCGAGTGCGAGGACGGTGGGTGCGAACGGCAGGTGGTGCTTGTCGGCCGGGTTGATCCCCATGAGGATCGTGTCGAAGGGAAAGCGCTCGATGCCCTTCATCAGGACGGCCGGGTCGAAATGCCCGGTGATGCCGAGGAAGCGGACCATCTTCTCGCTGCGCGCCTTCTGCATCGCCTCGATCGCGCCGTCCTTGCCGAAGATCTCGTCGAGCTGGTCCTCCCGCTGGACGTTGTGGAGCTGCCAGAGGTCCAGGTGGTCGGTGTTGAGCAGCTTGAGGCTCTGCTCGAGCAGCTTCAGCGAGCCGTCGCGGGTTCGGTCGTCGGTCTTGCTCGCGAGGAAGACCTCCTTGCGCCGCGTCTTCATCACCTCGCCGACGTTCGTCTGGCTGATTCCATTCGACTCCCACCGCGGCGTCAGGTTGCGATCGCGCCCGTACGCGGCGGCGGTGTCGACGTAGTTCACGCCGAGATCGATCGCGCGGTTGATGATGGCGATCGACTCGTCGTGCATGCCCGCCGTCTCGAGTGCCGCCTGCCCGCCGAGGCTGAAGAGCCGGACCCTGTGCCCGGTCTTCCCGAGCGGCCGCTCGGGCATCGGCGTCTCGCCACTCGACCGTCCGGTCCCGATGGCCAGCGCCGCCGCGCCCACTGCTCCGACCCTGACGAAATCACGGCGCGAGATGTCTGTCATTGCTCGTATCCTCTGGTTGCGCGGTGGTTCGGAAAGGAGCCCGTTCGCGCCGGGCCACATCGGTGATTCTACACCGTCGGATTCAGTGGAACCGAAACGTCCGCCGGACCACGTCTGCCAGGTAGATCAGGCGACCCCCCATGACATTGACAGCCCTCACCACCGGGTGGTACAAGCCTGCCCGGTGACCGCGCAGACCTTCCCCGTCCGCTTTCTGCCCGACGATCGAACCTACGAGGCCGACGCGGCCGTCGAGCTCTATCTCGCGGCGGCGGCGGCCGGCATCCTCGTCGAGCAGCCCTGCGGCTCGCAGGGCACCTGCGGTCGCTGCCGGGTGCGCGTCCTCGACGGCGCGCCGCCTCCGACCGACGCCGAACTCGCCCTGCTTACGGAAGACGAACTCGACGCCGGGTGGCGCCTCGGCTGCCAGCTCGTGCTTCAGTTTCCCGCTGTCGTCGAGATTCCGACCGTGTCGCGCTCGCTGGCGGGGAAGTCGTTCGGCGCGGACCTCCCGCTGGAGGCCCTGGCCCGGCCGGTCGTCACCGTCACGTCGCTGCCCGCCGAAGCCGACGATACGACGTCCGCACTGGACTGCGTCGGAGCGGCCCTTGGCCTTCGCGAGCGTTCGATGCGCGCCTCGACTGATGCGCTGGCAGAACTGGCCTCGGCGCGCGCCGGTGCCGGCAGCGTCCGCGTGGCCGTGCACGACCGTGAGCTGCTGTCCGCCTGGGCCGCTCCCGGGACGCGCCGATTCGGGCTGGCCGTCGATGTCGGCACCACGTCGCTGGCCGCCGCGCTGATCTCGCTCTCGGACGGGTCGGTCGCGACCTCCGCGTCGTCGCTCAACCCGCAGGTCGCCTTCGGAGCGGACGTGATCTCGCGGATCAAACACGCGGTCGAAGTTCCGGAGGGCGGCTCGCACCTGCGGGAGGCGGTCTGCGGCGGGCTGTCGGCGCTCGTCGGAGAACTTGCGGGCGCGGTCGACTGTGACTCCCGGGACATCGTCCTCGCGTCGGTGGCCGGCAACCCGACCATGATGCACGCGTGGCTGGGCGTGCCGGTCGGGAGCCTGGGACGATCGCCCTACGCCGGCCTCTGGTCGGACGCGATGAACGTCAAGGCGGCCGCCGTCGGTCTGCCGATCCATCCCAACGCCAACGTGCTGGTCTTCCCGCTGATCCGGAGCCACGTGGGCGGCGACGCGACCGCGGCGGCGGTGGCCTGTGATCTCGACCGGGGGCTGCGACGTGTCGGGGACGCTCCGCGCCTCCTCATCGACCTCGGCACGAACACGGAGTTGCTGCTCGTGCACGACGGGCGGCTCGTGGCCACCTCGGCGGCCGCCGGCCCGGCGTTCGAAGGCGTGTCGATCAGCCACGGGATGCGCGGCTCGCCGGGCGCGATCGACATCGTGTCGATCGCCTCGGACGGCTGCGTCGTCACCCACACTATCGGCGGGGTTCCCGCGAAAGGAATCTGCGGTTCCGGGTTGATCGACGCCGTCGCGGAGCTGCACCACGCCGGCGTCATCTCTTCGTCCGGTTACCTCCGGAAGGCCGAGGAGACACGCGCCTGCGGGACGCTTGCGGCCAGGCTCGCTCGGATCGACGGTCAGCAGGCGTTCACGCTGGTGGATCGCGCCGGTCCCGAGGCCGGCTCCGGGCAGGTGACACTCACCGCGCGGGACATCCGCGAAGTGCAGCTGGCCAAGGGCTCAATTGTGGCGGCCGCGACGCTGCTCCTCCGGCACGTCGGGCTCGAGCCTGCGGATCTCGAGGAAGTGCTCGTCGCCGGCGCTTTCGGAAACTACATCCGGAAGTCGAGCGCGCTGCGGATCGGCCTGGTGCCCGCGATCGACGCCGAGCGTGTGCGCTTCGTCGGCAACGCGGCCGGTGTCGGCGCCCGGCTCGCACTGCTGGACCGCGACGTGTTCCAGCGGGCGCGCGATCTGGCGGCGCGCGCGGAGTATCTCGAACTGGCGACGCACCCGGGCTACCAGGCGATCTTCATGGCCGCCCTGGCATTCCCCGAGAGGTGACAGGCAGCCCTTGGACGCCGGCGCGCGAGCGGATGGACGGGACCGCGCATCGCGCGAAGGCAGGCAGGCCGGCGCTCCTCACCGATACAGCGCCAGCGCGCCCATCACTGCGAACGCCAGGTAGACGGCGCCACCACCCAACGCGCCGGCGACCTCGAGCTGGCGGCTCCAGGTCGTCGTGCGCGCATGTCGTGCCGCCTCCCTTCGTCGCCTCTGGCTCAGCGCCCGCTCACCGCGCGCGCGGATCCGTGAGGCGCGCGCGGACGCGACGTCGGGCATCGGAAGGGCTCGAAGCCCCTCCACGATTGGATCCGGGTAGTCGTCGGTGGACATTGGATTCACCCTGCTCCTGCGCCGGGCACGGCCGGTTCCGCCTCCAGCTCGGCGGCCAGTCTCTCCCGCGCGCGCTGCAGGCGCTTCCGCAGCCTCACAGGAGGTGAACATGCCAGGACCTTTCTTCTACTTCGTCGTCCTCATCGGCCTCGCCACGCTCGCGGCGGCCGTCGCGTTCGTGCGACAGCCGACCGAACGCAACCTGGCGACGCTGCGACCGCTCTGCGCAGCCACGGCCTTCTCGGGGCTGGCAGCGTTCCTGATGGGCATGGCCAACGGCCTGGCTGGACTCGCCACGTGGCTCGAGCGCGGCGCGTCACCTGCGTCAACCCCGCAGTTCTGGCCCACGTTCGCCCGGGCCCTCGCCGAGTCACCGGCGCCGCTGATCATCGCCTGCGCCGTGCTGACCGTGACGTGGCTGCTCGCAGCGGTCGGCCTGCGTCGCCAGGTGTGATTGCGGCGCGCCGTGGCGGAGTGGGCCCGCCCGGTTTCCCGTTCGATTGGACACCGCGCGCCGGTCGATGGGGGCAGGCGCGCCAAGCCTCGAAGGTGGAACGCGCCCCGCTCCCGAACGGCGATAGAATGCGTGACATGGTGAATCTCCTGGCTCTCTCGTCCACCCGCGTCGTCATTGGCGACGGTGCCATGGGCACCGAGCTCCAGCGCGCCGGTCTGGCCGTCGGCGAAAGTGGCGATCGCTGGAACCTGGAACATCCCGATCGGCTCGCGGCCATCCACGCCGCGTACATCGCGGCTGGCAGCGAAGCGATCATCACCAACTCGTTCGGCGCGAACCGCTGGGTACTTGGTCGCTACGGCCTGGCCGAAAGCGTGGAGGCGATCAATCGGGCAGCCGCAGCCATCGCCAGGCAGGCGGCCCGCGCCACCGTCTGCGTGCTCGGGGACATCGGGCCCTGTGGCGGGTTCCTGCGGCCGCTGGGCGACGTGGAACCGGACGACCTCGAGGCCGCGTTCACCGGGCAGGCCCGTGCGCTGGTCGCCGGGGGCGCCGATGGCGTCATCATCGAGACCATGAGCGCAGTGGAGGAGCTGGTGATCGCCATTCGCGCCGCGCGGGCCGCCGGGGCACCGTTCGTGATCGCCTCGATGGCGTTCGACAGTCTGCCGAACGGCAGCATCCGGACGATGATGGGCGTGTCGCCGGCGCAGGCGGCGAAAGTGGCGGTGGAGGCCGGCGCGGACGGGATCGGGGCGAACTGCGGCACGCGCATGACAACCGGCGATTTCGCACGTGTCGTGGCGGCGTTCCGGCAGGTCACCGACCGACCGGTCATGGTTCAGGCGAACGCGGGCAGCCCGGAACTGGTGGACGGGCGGGCCGTCTATCGCCTGACGCCCGACGCGTTCGCCGAGGGGATGCGCGAGGTGGTGGCGGCCGGCGCGAACATCGTGGGCGGCTGCTGCGGCACGACGCCCGCGCACATGGGCGCGCTCGCGCGCCGGCTGAAGGCAGGCGCGTAATGCAGATCCAGGACGTACCATTTGGCGTGACCGACTGGAGTCGGCTCCCGAAGACGGAGCACCCGGGCGAGACTGGTGTCGCCTGGTGGAGGACCCTGGAGACCGGGAACATCCGCGTGCGGATGGTGGAGTACTCCCCCGGCTACCTGGCCGACCACTGGTGCGCGCGCGGGCACGTTCTCCTGGTGCTGGAAGGGGAATTGGTCACCGAGCTGCAGGACGGCACGTCGCACGTGCTCCGACCCGGCCAGAGCTACCAGGTCGCGGACGGGGTGATGCCGCACCGCTCGCGCACGGCGGGCGGCGCGAGGCTGTTCATCGTCGATTGACAGTCCCTGAGCGTTGGGCCCTGAGCCAGCGCGAACGATTGTGGATGATTGGCGGCTTGCGGGAAGGCGACGCAGAATGTCCGGTCGCCGCCCACGCCCAACCCCTGCGGGCCCCCATCCGCAGGTTGCCGAGTGACGAGCGGCGAACCGTGACGATTCCAGAGATCGCAAGGGGAGTGCCACCTCGTTACCGCTTGAATTACTGAACAAAGGGACCGAATAGGGCGAAAGGCCGACGGTCCAGCAGCCGGCGCCCCGGCACGGGACTTTGGCGGTTGACGGAATTCCGGCGGAGGCCGCGTTGGTCGCCCGTTCGGGCTGCCCGCGGGTGTCGTCCGGCCGGGCACCTGCCGGCTACGAAGGCGCGATGTCCCCTTGCGGAGAAACGCCGACAAGGGGGACCCGCGGCGCCGGTCCGACCTTGCAGACGACCACCGTGATGTCATCGAGTTGGGGCGCGTCCTGCGCGAAGTCGCGTGTCGCCTGCCGCAAGTGCTGCACGAGCTCGTCGGCGGTGTCCCCCAGGTGCGCGCGGACGACATCGATCGCAGCGTCGGTCCCGAAGTAGTTGCCCGAGACGTCTTCGGTCTCCGTGATTCCGTCGGTGAGGAAGACGACGACGTCTCCCTCCTCGAGCGGCGGGTTCTCGGTGACGGTGTAGACCGTCCCGGGCAGCACGCCGAGCGGCGGCCCGCCGCTCGCCATCGCGGTCTTGATGAGCCCGTCGCGATCGAGGTGAATGGCGGCCGTGTGGCCGGCGTTGACGTAGCACAGGCGCCGCGCGTTCGGGTCGAACTGCGCGAGGATCAGCGCGACGTAGCGGTTGTCATCGAGATCCTCGTGCAGCAGGGCGTTGAGCTTGGTCAGGACCTTGGACGGCTCCGTCGTAGACCCTGACAGGGAACGGAGATAGGCGCGGGTCTCGGCCATGATGAGCGCGGGCCCAAGGCCGTGGCCCGAGACGTCGCCGATCACCACCCCGAGCACCCCGTTCGGGAGCAGAAGGTAATCGTAGTAGTCGCCGCAGGTGGCGATCGCCGGGAAGGTCGCCGCGGCGACATCGAGGCCCGGGACCGTGGGTGAGGCGACCGGGAAGAGCCGGCGTTGCACGTCGGAGGCGTAGCGCATCTCGATGGCCTGCTGCTCGATGCGGTCACGATCCGTCACGTCCTTGAGCACCGACACGAAGTGCTCGATCCGCCCTTCGGCGTCCTTGATGGGCGTAATCGTCTGCTCGGCGTGATACAGGTCGCCGTTCTTCCTGCGGTTGATCGGCGCGCAGCGAAACACGTCACCCGCCGAGATCGTCTTCCAAAGCCGGTCGTAGAACTCCGGCGGCTGGCTCCCCGAGCGGAGGATGCGCGGCGTCTGGCCCATTGCCTCGGCACGGGAGAAGCCGGTAGTGGCCTCGAATGCCGGATTGACGTACTCGATGACCCCCTGGCGGTCCGTGATCACGATGGCGTCTGCTGTCTGCTCGACCGCGTTTGAGAGCCGCACCAGCTCAGCCTGCTGCCGCATCTGTTCGGTGATGTCCGTGCGAAGCGCCAGGTAGCGGTCCGGTTTCCCGCCGACGAGCAACGGCACGATCGTCGTGTCCACCCAGAAGTGACGCCCGTCCCTGGCCCGGTTGCGGATTCGTCCCCTCCACACGTGGCCGCTCGATATGCTCTCCCACAACTCCTGGAAGTACGTTCTCGGGTGGAAGCCGGAGTTGAGGATCCGGTGGTTCCGACCGAGGAGTTCCGCCTTGGAGTAACCGCTGACCTCGGAGAACTTGTCGTTGACGTAGATGATGGTTCCGGACCGGTCCGTCATGGCGACGAGGGAGGCCTGGTCCACCGCGTAGCTGAGGTCCTCGAGTTGCTTGACCGACGCCCGCAGTTCCTCGTCTGCGCGCCTGGCCGCGGTGACGTCCCGGAAGATCACCACGCCGCCGTCCGGCGCACCCTGCTCGTTGCGAATCGGCGTTCCCGTGATGCTGAGCGACACCCCTCGAGGAACGCTCCGGTTGAGGATGAACACCTCCGCGCTGGACGCTTCCCCTCGAAGGGCCCGGGCCAGCGGCAATTGATCCGAGGGAAAAGGCGTCCGGCCGTCAGGGTAAAAGCACCCGTAAGTCGCGGACCACTCGGGCACGCCGACGTCGCGGAGGCCAATGCCCAGCACCGCCTCCGCCGCGTCGTTGAACAGCACGAATCGCCCGGAGGCATCCGCCACGATCACGCCGTCTGTCAGGCTGCGCAACGCGGTCTCAAATGTGTGTGTCTGCCTTTGAAGCGCCGCCTTCCCCCTGTGCTTGACGAGCAAATATGAGGCCCCGCCGAGCAGGACCCAGCAGAGGCAGACCCCGACGCCAAGCACCACCGGCCCTTCCGGGACGTGACTGGAAAGGGAAGGGCTGGCCGCGAGGAAGCCCGCCAGGAGTCCCAGCAATGGGCCGCCGAGCCCGAGAACGAGCGCCAGCGCCCACGCGACGTGTCGCCGTAGGATCGCCACCATGGTTCCTCTTGAACACCCGCAGCCACTATAGCCGAACTGGCGTGATCGTGCACCGGCCGAAGCCGCCGTCGATCGGCCGAGGAGTTGTCTCCGGTCGGTCCGTTCCTGCGGCGGCCTCGGGTCAGTCGAGCCCGACCATCTGCAGCAGCTTCAGCGCGTTGCGGGAGGTGGCGACACCCCTCTGCAGCGTGTAGTCGAACGACAGGCGGAGACCCTGCTCGTGATGCTCGACGGCTTCGCTGAAATGCACCGCGTCGCAGGAGGCTGCGAGTTCGTCGCACGCGGCGAGTTCGAGGTCGTGCGTGGTCACCGCGCCGACCGCACGGAGCGACATCAGGTGCCGGAGGATGCGACGAACCGCCACCTGGCGCTCCGCCGTGTTCGTGCCCTGCAGGACCTCGTCGAGCAGATAGAGCAGCAGCGGCTCGCCGGGCCCGGCCGCCCGCGCCGCGGCGACGACCAGTTTCAGCCGCTGGAGCGCGGCCATGAAGTACGACACGCCTTCCTCCAGCGAATCCTGCACGCGCATGCTCGTGAAGACCGACAGCGGTGGAAGCGCCATGCGCGCGGCGCATACCGGCGCGCCCGCCTGCGCGAGGACGACGTTCACGCCGACGGCGCGCAGCAGCGTGCTCTTGCCCGACATGTTCGACCCGGTGACGAGCAGGAATCGGCCCGGTGGACCGATCGTCACGTCGTTCGGCACACGTCGGTCCGCCGCGATGAGGGGGTGGCCGAGCTGCCGCGCTTCGACGAGGGGTGACGATTCGGTGATCTCGGGAAACGCCCAGGACGGATTGTCGTGCTTGAGCGACGCCAGTGCCGCCAGCGCGTCGAATTCTCCGAGAACCGCGAACCAGCGGCGAAGGTGCGGAGCCGTCCTCGCCTGCCACTTCTCGAGCTCGGCGAGCACGTGAAGGTCCCAGAGCGTGAACAGCGTGATCACCGGGTGGAGCAGGACGACCATCCGCAGATCGGCGAACTGCCCGATTACCGACAGCCGCGCCATCTCCCGCGACGGGGTCAACCCCGATTGCCGGAGGTCTCGCTGCAACTGCTGCAGACGCGTTGACGAGAACGTCGCGTCGGCGATGCGAGCGAACAGTTCGGCATGATGCTGGAGCAGGCCGGAGCGTGAGAACACGCGGGTGAACGTCTGCGCCGTCCGCTTGCCCAGCGCGGCCATGAGGACGGCCGAGACGGCCAGCGGGTACAGCCAGAGGGCCCGGTCGGTCAGCCCGCCGATGTGCGCACCGAGCAGCCCGAGGAGCAGGACGGTGTCGATCCGGACGGCCCACTGCGCCCATGGCCGCCGGGTGAACCACGGCCCCGCCTCGGCCCACTCGTACAGTCCGTCGAGCGCATGGCGCGCGGGCTCGACGATTCGGCCCAGCGCGGCGAACTCCTCCCGCTCGCGCTCGAGCGGCGCGAGCTCGGCGACCGCCTGCTGTCGGTCGCGAATCGTCTGAGGCGCCGCTCCCGTCGTCAGCCACCCGGCCAGCGTGGCGCGTCCGGAATCGGTGCCCACCCACCCGAGCAACTGAAACAGTGACGCATGCCCGAACACGTCGAGGTCGTCGGCATACGGGTGGCCGGGACCGGGTCCGGTGACGGCGCCCGGCGCAAGCACGCCCCATTCGCGGTTGACGCGCGCCGCCGCCTCCGCGTTCACCTGGGCCAGCGTCGCACACCACCGCTCCCTCGACTCGATCCGGCTGTGGCAGTAGACCAAAACGAAAAACGCGATGAAGCCCGCGAGACCGGCCGCGATGCGGAGCGACGCGTAGGAAACCGGCCCCGGGAACGCCGACAGGACGCAGGCGGCGGCGGCCAGGAAGACGGCGAGCCGGGCGTACGAAAGACGCCGCGACGCGAGCGCATGTCGATCGCGGCGTGCGGCATGCCGCGCAGCCGCGTCCTGGTAGCGGACCGCCGGGGTTGCGTCCGTCTCGAGCATCCGGCCTACCATACCTTCCGGCGGACCAATCCCGCAAATCCGCACGGGAGCCGGTGCGGCGACTATAATGAGTCACCAGATCTGGTCCCACGGGTCCTATGAGTCATCCCGCGAAACCGATATCCAGGCGACTCGAATCCCGGCGCTCGGAAACGCCCGGTGCGAGCCGTACCCTTATGGCGGCCATCCTGGCCGCATTCGTCTGGGTCGCGCTGCCCTGCGAGGCCAGGGCGGCTGTGCGCCCGCCGGCGCCGCCGGCCCGCGCGACGAATCCGGCGCGCTCGGTCAAGACCGATGCCGGCCTCGTCTCCGGCGCGACGCTCGCGGGCAGCCAGGTGCGGGTCTACAAGGGCATTCCGTACGCCGCGCCGCCCGTGGGCGATCTCCGCTGGCGGGCGCCGCAGCCCGTTGCGCCGTGGAAGGGCGTGCGGCAGGCGGTGGAGTTCGGACCGGCATGCCCGCAGGCGGATCACACCCAGCTGTTCGGGGAGCGCGTCGGAAAGACGAGCGAGGACTGCCTGACCCTCAACGTGTGGGCGCCCGCGAACCCGGCCGGTCGGCACGTTCCCGTGATGGTGTGGATCCACGGCGGCGGATTCACCCAAGGGGCGGGGTCGCTGCCGGCGTACGTCGGCGAAGCCCTTGCCCGGCGCGGCGCCGTCGTCGTGACGTTCAATTACCGGCTCGGCCCGCTCGGTTTCCTCGCCCATCCGTTGCTGACGAAGGAATCGGGCCACGAGGCATCGGGCAACTACGGCCTTCTCGATCAGTTGGCGGTGCTGCGCTGGGTCAAGGCGAATATCCGCGGGTTCGGCGGCAGCCCTGATCGCGTCACGGTCTTCGGCGAGTCGGCCGGGGCCGTCAGCATCGGTTGCCTGCTGGTGTCCGCCCAGGCGCGAGGTCTTTTCTTCGCCGCCATACTCCAGAGCGGCTCGCCGTACGGCGTCACGCGGTTCCTGCGTGATGCGCCGGCCGGCGAGGAGTCGATGGAAGAAGTCGGCGAGTTGATCGCCCGTCGCCTCGGGTGCGACCGGGACGACGATGTGCTGGCCGCGCTGCGCTCGCGCACCGTGGAAGAGATCATGGACGCGTCGCACCCGGCGCCGGTGTTCTTCGGCGAGGGGATCAAGTTCGGCCCGATCATCGACCGGTGGCTCATCCCCGACCGGCCGGCGGCGCTGCTTGCCAGCAAGCAGCAGGCGAAGGTGCCGGTGATCGTGGGGTCGAACGCGGACGACGGCGCGATCTTCGTGGCGCCGGTGCAGGGCTTCGACGTGGACGCATACCGTCGGTTCATCCGCTCGGTGTTTCGCGACCGGGCCGACGAAGTGCTGGCGCGGTTTCCGGTGTCCCGCGATGCCGACGTGAAGCCGGTGCTCGCGCGGGTCATCGGCTACTCGGCGTTCGTTGCGCCTGCCCGGCGCGTCGCGCGTGCGATGGCCGACTCCGGCGGCCGGGCCTACCTGTATTCGTTCACTCGGGTGCGCGCGGCCGCGCCGGGCGGGCGTTTCGGGGCGTTCCACGGTGCAGACGTCCCGTTCGTGTTTGGCACGCTCTCCCGCGGAGGCCGTGCCGGCGCCGTGGAACCCGACGATGAGGACCGAGCGCTGTCGGAGGCGATGATGGGCTACTGGGTGCGGTTCGCCGCAACCGGTGACCCGAATGGAGAGGGCGCGCCCGCCTGGCCGCGCCACGGAGCCCGGGCCGACGCCTCGCTCGAGTTCGGCGACGAGATCCTGTCGCGCACCGGCGTGTCGCGGGATGTCTGCGACTTCTTCGACCGCGTGGCGGCCGAGCGGACTGCCCGAAAACCCTCACCGGCTCGCTAGGGTGCTCATGAGCGAACTCCTCCTGCTGCTGGGGCTCTGGTTCTCGCAGGCCGGCGCCGCGAAGCCCGCGCCGTTCACCACGCCGCTGACACCCGCGGAGATGAAGGGCAAGCAGGCGGTGTTCGACACGACGGCGGGGACGATCGTCATCGACCTCCTGTCGGAAGCCGCGCCGAATCACGTCGGCTACTTCATCAAGCTGGCCCGCGAGGGCGCCTACGCCGGCACGACGTTCCACCGTCTCATCAAGTACGGAATCATCCAGGGCGGCGACCCGCTGTCAAAGGACCCGGCCAAGCGCGATCTCTACGGCACCGGCGGACTGGGCGTGCTGAAGGGCGAAGCGACCGCCGGGAAACACACGAGGGGCGCGGTTTCGAGCGTGCTCTTGCCCGGGAAACCCGACAGCGGCGGATCGCAGTTCTTCATCTGCGTGGTCGACCAGCCGATCCTCGACGGCCAATACACGGTGTTCGCCCGCGTCGTCGAAGGCATGAAGGTCGTGGAGAAGATCTCGGAGGCGCCGGTGGACGACAAGGGGAAGGCCACCGAGCGGATCGAGATCCGATCGGTGGCGATCCGCGACAAGCCGGCCGAGATGCCCGAGGCGTTCTCGAAGGAGAGCGCATCGGAACTTGCGGCGTACCGCGTGACGCTCGAGACGACGGTTGGCGCCATCACGCTGGAGCTGCGGCCGGACAAGGCGCCCGAACACGTCCGCAACTTCCTGCGGCTCGCGGCCGCCGGAGTGTACGACGGAACCGCGTTCCACCGTGTCGTGCGCAACTTCGTCCTGCAGGGAGGTTCGATGAGCTTCCGGCGCGAGGCGCTCGACGAGGCGCAGTTGCGCCTCGTCCGGACACTGCAGCCCGAGTTCAACGACCTGCCCCACGTCAAGGGGACGCTGTCGATGGCGCGCGGCGACGATCCGGCCAGCGCGTCCACGTCGTTCTTCATCTGCGCGGCGCCTGCGCCCGGCCTCGATCGGGTCTACACCGCCTTTGGCCGGGTGGTGGAGGGGCTGTCGGTGGTGGAGGCCATCGAGGCGACGCCGGTGGACGGCGAGAAGCCGAAGGAGAAGATCGAGATCATCCGCGCACGGGTGCAGGGGCCCGGCCGCTGAGCACGGGGTAGAATCGACCGATGCGGTACGTCGCGCTTCCTGTCGCGTGGCTCGCGGTGCTGGCTGTGTCGGGCTGCGCCCACCGCCCGGTCGTGCGCTCGCCGCAGAAGCCGGTGGATTTCCAGCGGACCATCACGTTCTACGACCACCCGCTGGACGTGCACCTGGTCCGCCCCGCGCAGCTGCAGCCCGGCACGCCGCTGCTGCTCTACGCGACCGGCGACGGCGGATGGCGGGGAAAGGACCTCGAGACCTACCGCCACATGACCCGATGGGGGTACCCGGTCGCCGGGTTCAGCGCGCCGGACTACCTCAACCACCTGGGATTCGTGTCCGGCACGACGACTCCGACGCGGCTGGCGCGCGACTACCAGCGGCTTATCGAGTTCGCGAAGCAGACGCTGAGCCTGCCTACCACCACGCGCACGATACTCGTCGGCGTCTCGCGCGGAGCCGGACTGGCGGTCGTCGCGGCCGGCCGCCGCGAGTTGAACGCGGAACTGGCGGGGGTGATGGCCGTCGCCCTCACGAAAGAAGAGGAGTACGTGCGCCACTATCGGGTGACGCGCGGCAAGTCGCCGAGCGACATGCCGACGCGCGAACTCGTCGTGTTCCAGACCTACGAGTACCTGGACCGGCTCCGGTCGCTGCCGCTCGTCGTGATTCAATCCACGGGCGACAACTACCTCCCCGCCGCCGCCGCACGGGAGTTGTTCGGTCCCGACACGGCCCTGCGGCGCTTCTTCGCGGTCCCGTCGCGCGACCACAGCTTCACCGACGCCCGCGAGGCGCTGTTCGAACGGATGGCCAGTTCCCTGGCGTGGATATCCCGGATGCCGCCGGCATCCGGCAGCGAGCTGGATCGATGACCCGGTCGCCCACCATGAAATCATCCCGCGTTCTCCGGCTCGCGTCCGGTCTGACCATGGCGTTCGTGCTGGCGTCCCAGCTGCCCGCCTATGCGACCGCCGAACAGCACGTCGATTTCCTCCTTCGCGGAAAGCCCCTCACGATCTCGGTGTATAGGGCCGCGCGCGCACAACCGCTCGGCACAATTTTCATGGGGAGCGGCGATGTCGGCTGGGTGGGCCTTGCGGTGGACATGGCGGAGTACCTGTCCGACAAGGGCTACACGGTGATCGGCATCAACGTCCGTCAGTACCTGGGCGCGTTCACGTCAGGGAAGACCACGTTGAAAGCCAGCGAACCTGCGGGGGATTACGACAGCCTGTTCCAATTCCTCACGGTCCGGAAGCTGGTGACGCCGCCCGTATTCGTCTCGGGCGTGTCCGAGGGGGCGGCGCTGGCGGTCCTCGCGGGCGCAGGCACGAAGAGCCGGTCCTGGGTCAACGGCGTGATGACGATGGGGCTGCCGCCGACGGCGGAACTGGGCTGGCGGTGGTCCGACTTCACGAGCTGGCTCACCAAGAAAGACTCGGACGAGCCGATGTTCATGCCGAAAGAGTTCGTGCCGGCGGTCGCGCCGCTGCCGCTCTGCATGATCCAGTCTACGAAGGACGAGTACGTGACCGAGGCCGACTACCGGCTGTTCGAGAGAGTCGCGCGCGACCCCAAGAAGCTGGTGCTGATCAACGCGAGCAACCACCGATTCACCGACCGACGCAAGGAACTGCAGGTGGAGGTCCTGGGCTGCCTGGCCTGGATGCGCGAGCACCAGCCGCCGATGTGAGTGGCCACCCACGGAAGACCACCACAGGACACTCCCCCAGTCTCTGTGTTCCGGTGGTTGCCCTTGTGACTCAGTCCCGCTCGCCGTCGAACAGCGGCATCGCCGCGGGGCGTCGACGCGGCCGGCTCTCGCCGGGGACGTCTGCCAGGTTGTGGACGGTCACCCCGAGCAGGCGGACCGGCCTCCGGCCGGCCTCGGTGCGTGTCAGGAGCTCGAGCGCGCGCCGAACCAGATCGTCGCGGTCACGTGTCGCCGGCAGGCTGGAGTGGCTGCGCGTGATCGTCGTGAAGTCGGCATAGCGCACCTTGACCGTCACCGTCCGCGCAAAGAGGTCGTGGCGCTCCAGCCATCCAGAGGCCTCAGCGGCCATTCTCTCGACTTCCGCCCTGATCTCGCCGACGTCGGCCAGGTCCTGCGAGTAGGTGTTCTCGGTGCCCGACGACTTCGCCGGCCGGTCGGGTTCGACTTGGCGGTCGTCGATCCCGTGGGCCAGCTGCAGGAGCCAGTCGGCCGCGCTGCCCGCCGTTTCTTCCAGCAACGACCGCTCGACATTCCGCAACTGCACCGTCTTCGTGATGCCGACGGCATGCAGGCGTCCGGCCGTGACCGGGCCCACGCCCCACAGCGCCTCCACGGGAAGATCTCGCAGGAAGGCCTCAACCCGTTCGGGCGCGATGACGGTCAGGCCATCCGGCTTCTTCCAGCCCGACGCGACCTTGGCGAGGAACTTGTTCGGCGCGACGCCGGCGGACGCCGTCAGAGCCGTCGTCGCGCGGATGGCGTCCTTGATCCGTCTGGCCACCGTCATCCCGAGCGGTTCGTGCCACGCGTTCTCGGTCACGTCGAGGTACGCCTCGTCGAGCGACAGCGGCTCGACGAGCGGCGTGACGGACCGGAAGATCTCGAAGACCGCCGCCGATACGGCGCGGTACTTCGCGAAGTTCGGAGGCACCAACACCAGGTCGGGGCAGAGGCGAAGCGCCACCGCGCTCGGCAGCGCGGAGTGCACGCCGAACGAGCGCGCCTCGTAGCTGGCCGCCGCCACGACGCCGCGCTCGGACGGTTTGCGCCCCACGGCGACGGGCTTTCCGCGGATCGACGGGTCGTCGCGCTGCTCGATCGACGCGTAGAACGCGTCCATATCCACGTGCACGATGCGTCGAACCGGCGGTCGCGTCACGAGACGATTCTACGATCGTTCGCGGATCCGTCGCGGGCGGTATAATCCGCGGCTGATGGAGGCTGCCATGACCCGTCGGCTGATTTGCGCGATCTCGCTCGCTCTCGTTGTCGCGGCCGGATGCGGCCAACCGCCGGCCACCCGGGGGGCGGCGCAGACCGCCACGCCCGCCGCGCCGGACGCGCGCTTGGCGGCCAGCTACCGATTCGATCGCAACGGCTGGATCTTCGTCCACCTCGAGGGCCCCCCCGCGACGCTGGGCTACCAGCACGGCTACCTGCTGGCCAGCGAGACGGGCGACCTGCTGCGCGTGTTCCGCCTGTTCACCGAGCACCAGACGAAGCGCGAGTGGGCATTCTTCCGCCGCGCCGCCGAGGAGATCCTCTGGCCGAAGATCGAGCCCGAGTACCGGCAGGAGCTCGACGGGATCGTCGCAGGGCTCAACGCGAAAGGCATTACCGCGGACCGCTGGGACGTGGTCGCGCTCAACGCCATCGAGGAGCTGCCGGAGTATTACGTGCCGTGGCTCGAGAAGCAGCAGGGCAAGGCGCCGACCCAGAAGGCCCCAGGGAACTGCAGCGCCTTCGTCGCGACGGGCGGCTACACGAAGGACGGCCGGATCGTCATCGGACACAACGCGTGGACGAACTACGTCACCGGCTCCCGCTGGCAGATCATGTTCGACATGAAGCCGGAGAAGGGGCACCGGATCCTGATGGACGGCCTGCCGGGCGTCATCGTCAGCGACGACGACTTCGGGATCAACGCGAACGGGATCATGGTCACCGAGACCACCATCACCGGCTTCGAGCTGTTCGATCCGAACGGCGTGCCGGAGTTCGTGCGGGCTCGCAAGGCGCTGCAGTACAGCAACTCGATCGACGACTACGTGCAAATCATGCTGGCCGGGAACAACGGGGCGTACGCGAACGACTGGCTGCTCGGCGACAACAAGACCGGTGAGATCGCGCGCTTCGAACTGGGGCTGCGGGAGCACTCGGTGGAGCGCACGAAGGACGGGTACTTCGTCGGCGCCAACTTCCCGGTTGGCGAGAAGCTGATCAAGAACGAGACGTCTTTCGATCCGAAGAAGAAAGACAGTTCCGCGAACGCCAGGCGCGCCCGATGGGAGCAGTTGATGGCGCAGCACAAGGGGAAGATCGACGTCGAACTCGGCAAGCAGTTCGAGGCGGACCGGTACGACGTCATCGAGAAGAAGGACGGGCCCACCGAGCGCTCGCTCTGCGGCGTCATCGACTCGTCTCCGCGTGGCGTGCCGGAATGGAACTGGCCGGCGTTCTACCCAGGCGGCACCGTGCAGTCGAAGGTCACCGACGGGACCATGGCGCAGTCGATGCAGATGTGGGCGGCGATGGGGCACCAGTGCGCGCCGACCTTCAAGGCCGACGCGTACTTGCAGCAGCACCCCGAGTTCGGCTGGGCCCGCGGCCTGCTGCGCGACATGCCCACCGAGCCCTGGACGCTCTTCGCTTCCGGTCAGTCGGCGACGCAGGTCAGTCGATGATTCTGGTCAGTCGGCGACGCCGGTCAGTCGAGG
>Ga0209048_10001083_pt1 | contig 28609 bp, 30 predicted proteins | sample FrelakmetCRP12CR_FD_187146 | JGI IMG/M metagenome (GOLD analysis project Ga0209048, IMG submission 187146) | Freshwater lake sediment microbial communities from the University of Notre Dame, USA, for methane emissions studies - CRP12 CR (SPAdes)... | ecosystem: Environmental > Aquatic >... | reverse complement strand
ACCATCTCAAGCATACCCTCGCCGGGATCGGGCCACCTCAAACGCTTCGATTTCTCACGCATCATGCCGATGGAATCGGGTAACTGCGGTTTTTAGGATGAATCAGCCCGCTTCGGCGCGCCGATCAACCGCCTCGGCTTCTCGATGTATCCCGGCGAAATGGAAGGCCTGCTCAAGCTGGCCGGCGCCGCGGTGATGAAGGAAATTCTGCTCGAGGGCCGCATACTCACTGCTACCGAAGCCTACGAAAAAGGTCTCGTCACCCGCGTCGTGCCCGACAGTCAAGCCACCGACGAAGCTTACGCCACCGCCCGCCGCATCGGCGCCGGCGCACCGCTGGTTGCCGGCTGGCACAAGCAGTGGATACGCCGCCTGCAAAGCGGCCGCCCACTGAACGATGAAGAAAAGGTGGCGTCCTTCGCCTTCCTCGCTACCGCGGACTACAAGGAAGGTCTCGCTGCCTTCCTTGAAAAACGCAAGCCCCGGTTCACGGGGCGCTGAACAGGTTCCACAGCATTTTTGCGGCGAGCAGGATCAGCAGTCCCGCGAAAATGCGCTTCAGCGTCGACACCGGCAGGCGATGCGCCATCCGCGCGCCGAACGGCGCTGTCACCATCGTCGCTACCACCAGAATGGCCAGGGCCGGCAAATAGACATAGCCCAGACTGCCCTCTGGCAAACCCGCCTTGCCCCAGCCGTTGAAGATGTAGCCCAGCGTGCCGCCGATGGCAATCGGCAAGCCCACCGCCGCGGAAGTGCCGATGGCGTGCTGAATCCGCACATTGCACCAGGTCAGAAAAGGCACCGTCAGCGAACCGCCACCGATGGCAACCAGGGATGACAAGATCCCGATTCCCAAGCCAACGCCGGCGACCCCCACGCGGCCCGGCAGTTCACGCGTAGATTTGGGCTTGAGGTTCATGGCCATCTGCACGGCCACAAGGCACACGAAAAAGGTAAAAAACACCGCCAGTGGCCGGCTCGGCACACTCGCCGCAACCAGGGTGCCCAAGCCGGTACCCACAAGGATTCCGGGTGTAATGATCTTGACGACATGCCAAAGGATCGCGCCATGACTGTGGTGGGTCCGGATACTGGCGATTGCCGTGAAGATGATGCTCGCCATGGAGGTTCCCAGCGCCATGTGCAAGGTTTCACCAGCCGGGAATGGCGCCTGTGCCGCAAACATCAGGGTCAGTACGGGGACCAGCACGAGCCCGCCGCCGATCCCCAGCATGCCCGCAAAAAAGCCCCCGAATGCGCCGAGCGCAAGATATGCCGCGATCCAAAAAATGGTCATGCCAATGATTTCCGAAACTTTTTTGCCTTATGGTTTGGCCGTCTTGGCCACCTTGGATGGTCTTGCCCTCCTTGCAGGCTTGGTCGCGGCCTCGGCGCCATCTTCTTTCACTGCCGCCGCGCTTGCGGTTTTCCGTCTGTGGCGTGTCGGCGTCTTTTCAACAGCCGCTACCACGGGTTTCGCAGCCGCCCGAGTACGCTTTGCAGCTACCGGTTTGCGCATCGCAGCCACCTCCGCGGGCTTTTTCTCGCGCGCCATCGCCCCGGCCAGCAGCTCGGCGAAACTCTCCTTGAGGCAGTCGCAGAACTCGTCCGGATCGGGCAGCATGTCGCGGCAGGCAACGAAGCAGACCCACAGGGTACCGTTGTAGCTGAAGCCGGTCACATTGAGCCCGATGCCGTCGAACGCAATCGACACGGCCAGGAACAACTCCAACTGCGCGCCTGCCATGTAAAGCGGAAGATCGGGCCCGCGGACATTGGAGACCGTCACGTTGCATAGCGAAACGATACCGAGACGCACCAGTTGCTCCGCCGCGACAGCAGGAATTACCTGCACCAGCTTTGCCGCCAGATCCTTGCCCAGCGCCGAGGTCGCCGCCTTGGTCTTGGTCGTGCCGCGCTTGATCGCCAGCACGCGCTCGACCGGATCGGCGATGTCCGTCCGTAAAGCCATCGGCGCCATGCCGAATTGATTACCGGAATCCATCTCCTTGCTGGCCCCGCGCGTCGACATCGGCACCATGGCGTTCAGCGTGCGCGCCGGCAATTCGCCCTTGCGTTCCAGGTATTTGCGGATCGCGCCGCCGGTGGCGGACATGAAGATATCGTTGATCGTGATGTCGTCTATGTGCTGGCGGATCGTCTTGCATTCGGCCAGCGAAAATCCCACCGCATCGACCACGCGGTGCGGCGATACCGGGTGGTCGAAACGCGTCTGCGGCTTGCGCCCGGCCATGTCGCCCGGCGCCTTGTTGCCACCGCCGCCGGATCCGCCGAAGTGCTTGGCGATCAGGCCCTGGGCGATATCGAGTGCCTTCCCCGAGGCCACGAGATCCTTGCCGGCCAGCGCCGCGCGCCCGCCCAGATTGGCAGCCAGCTTGGCGGCATCCAAGACCTGGCGCGTCCGGTTGGCGACCGCGCGCGAATACAGTTCAAGCTTCGACGGCTCGCGATCCGCGAACACGGTCCGGTCGCCAGCGGATGGCGCCTCGTCAAGCTCGGCGGACAGCGTATGGATGGCCCTGATGATCTCGGCGCCACCCTCCCCGTCGACCCCGGCATGGTGAAATTTGACGTAGAGCGCAAAGCTGCCCTTGGCGATACCAGGAATATTGTCGAGACCCTCGATGACGTAGGCCTCCCAGAGCGGCCGGCTACGGTCCAGCGGGCGCGAATGGATGCGCGCCACCTGGATCATCAATTGCCGCCAGTCGCCGGGTTGGGGCAGTGCAATATGACGCACATGGTATTCGATATCGATCTCGCCCTCATCGATCCAATAAGGCCGGTCAAGCCCGAGCGGCGCGGATACCAATCTGCGGCGAAAGACCTTGGCGCTGTCCAGTCGATTGGCAAAAAAATTCAACACCTGCTTGAAGCGTACCTTGCCGCCCGGCGCGGTAGACGGATCGTAGATGCCCAATCCGGCGACATGCATATATTGATTGCCCTGTTCCATGTGCAGAAACAGGTTATCGATTCCTGAAAGCAGCTTCATTTGTCCCCCGATTGCGATTGGCGGCAAGGAAGTAACACTGCCGCGAGTATCCGTGCCTCCGCCAGCACTGTGGCGGCCTACTTGAGCGCAGTAGCTTCGAGCCGCATGCGCACGCGACCGCCCGAATCGAGCAGTTCCAGCGTTTTACCCTGAATCCGGTAGTCGACCGTAGCCTCGATTGCCTGCATGAATTTCCGTGCCTGTTCCATCACGGGCGGGACGCAGGCCATCATGGTCGACGCCAGGTGGCTGAAACGCAGTCCCGTGGCATCCTCGTAACCGCCGTGAAAGCGGTTGCATCCGTCCGAACCATGGGTCTTGCTGTCCCCGGCGAGGACAATGTGCGGCTCGGCTTTCTGGTTGTCGACCTTCACCGGCTGTGCATCGATTTCCAGCACGCGCCAGTAACGGTCGGTCAAAGGCTCGTGGCCAGACAGCGAATTACCCGAACAGGCAACCAGGGCAAGCCCCAGTAAAAAGGCGGACAACAGGGTTCTCATCAGCTCATCCAGAAAGAATGGCCCCCGCGAGTGCCGTCAGGCCGGCATCCTGAACCTGGGTCCAGAGTGGCTGCTTTCCTTCCGCATCAGGCATTCTCGAAAAAGAGAGCGCACAACAGCGGTTTCGATGGTCCGCAACCGATGCCAATTAGCATTGGTTCAAGGAATCTATGGCCTTAACAAACACCGCAGGGACGCTCGGCGGGCGGCGCCGGGGTCAGCAGCAAATGACTACAAGTCCAGTTGCTGCTGGGGCGCAAGCACGGTACTGATCCGTGCTCCCATGTCGGCGATTCTACGCTTAGCGTCGGAAGTATCAACCGCGTAGTCGACTTCTTTTTCAGCGGTGGCTGACGGTGCGGCAAGGTGTTCATGCGCGATGTTGAGCGCCGCCATCACCGCTACCCGCTCGGCGATGGTGCTCTTGGTGCGCTGGGCGATTTCGCGCATCTTGTTGTCGACCAGCTCGACTGCCGCCAGCAGTCCGTCGCGCTCTTCCGGCGTACAGGCCACGCGGTATTCGCGGCCCATGATCTTGACGTCGAGAAAATTATGCTCGCTGCTCATCTCAGGCATCCTCGGGCAACTTTTCGATCAGACCTTCGAGACGCTCACGGGCGGCCGTCATCGACTGGCGCAGGTGCAGGCGCTCGGCGTCGGCTTCGGCGATCTGATTTTTCAGCACATCGTTCTCGGCGCGCAACTGGCGAACCAGGGCGACGACCTGTTCAATCTTGGCTTCGAGCTCTTCAAGATGCGTATTCATGGCGCGCACTATAGAGGCAAAAACAGTGCATGGTCAAGGACTAAGCCTTTATTCTAAAAGTGGTTTATCGACACCCGCCCGCAACGTTTCGGGTGCAATGCAACAACGAGCGATGTAGAATGCGCGCCGTAACAGGTGCTGCGGACGGATTCTCCAACCGCGGTTAAACGGGAAAGCGGTGCGTCCTTTGGGACAACTCCGCTGCTGCCCCCGCAACGGTAAGCAAGTGCGGGCGCGCCACGATGCCACTGGGTTTCGACCTGGGAAGGCGGCGCGTCAAGACTTGCGAGCCCGGATACCGGCCTGAGACAACCAGCGGAAGTGCCACGGGGGTGTGGTGCCGGTCCCCGGCCTGCGTTCATTCTCCCGATGCTTCCTTGTTCAGTCATTCCGGTATGCGGGGACGCCTGCCGGAAAGGGAGAAAAAATGAAACTACGTCTCAAGCCGCTGACCGCGGCGCTTTCCATTGCATTTCTGACACTGGCGCACGCTGCTGCCACCGACAACCTCGATCCCGTCATCGTCACCGCTACCCGCTTCAGCGAGCCGGAGGTGAACGTGCCGGCCAACATCAGCGTCATCACCCGCGACGACATCCGCAACACGCCTGCCACCGACCTGCCCAGCATGCTGAAATCCAGCGCCGGGGTCGACGTCCGCGCCCTCTACGGCAGTCTCGGGATCGATTCGACGATCGACATTCGCGGCTTCGGCGAAACCGCCGGCAGCAATACGCTGATTCTGCTCGACGGTCAGCGTCTCAACCCCATCGACCTGGGCAGCGTCAATTGGTCGGCGATTCCGCTCGACAGTGTCCAGCGCATCGAGGTCCAGCGCGGCGCTGGCACCGTCCTCTATGGCGACAAGGCGACCGGCGGCGTCGTGAACATCATCACCGACAAGTCAGGCACGCCGCGTGCCGGCACGACGATCGGCATCGGCAGTTACGACACCCAGACCGTCGATGCCAACGCGGCGGCCGGCAACGAAACCGGCTATTTCAACATCTTCGGCCATTACGCCCACACCGGCGGCTGGCGCGAAAACTCGCAGGCCGAGCAGGCGGCGCTCAGCGGACGCGGCGCGCTCTATATCGGCCAAGGCGAAGGCTTCATCGACTATTCGGTGTACAACAGCCAAAGCGGACTGCCTGGCTATCTGCTCAGCGCGGCCTATCAGGCAAACCCCAAGGCTTCGACAACCCCTTACGATTCGCAACGCAGCAACGGTTACCGCCTGCGCCCCGGCGTCGCGCTGCCGGTGACCGAGACACTGCGCATCGAGGCCGAAGTGTCGGTTGAAGGCCAGGACAGCCATGCCAATTATGTCTCGTTCGGCAGCGAAGCGGACCGTACCCGCGAAAGCTGGTCGCTGACCCCGCGCCTGCGCTGGCAGCATGGTCTGGGCAGCCTGAAGAGCGAGACTGTGGCGGGCATAGACTACTACTCGGGTACGGTTGACGCCACCTATACGACATCTGCCACGCAAGGCGCCAAGCAGGACAGCACCGGCTTCTATTTCCAGAACACCACCGAATTCGGCGCGGGCTGGGCCGGCACCTTGGGGGCGCGCAATCAGCGCGTCGACCAGTCGGCGTGGCAGGATGCCTACCCCGGATTTTTTGGCCCGCAAGCGGCGATGCAAGGCAGCGCCGACTATTCACGCAACGCCTGGGATCTCGGCCTGACTTATTCCGGCGAAGGCTGGCGTACCTACGGCAAGGCCGGCACGACCTTCCGCTTCGCCACCACCGACGAACTGTTCGGCTACGACCCATTCACCGGCAACCCGACCTTCGCCGGCGACCTCAAGCCGCAGACCGGCACACTCGGCGAGCTCGGCGGCAGCCTTGCACTCGGGCCGGTCAAGGGCAGGGCGGCAGTCTATTTGATGGATCTGGAGGACGAAATCGCCTATGACGGCGCCCTGTTCAAGAACGTCAATCTGGCTCCGACCCGTCGTCAAGGCCTCGAACTCGAAGCCGACTGGCGCATCGCTCCCTCGCTGCTGGCCCGCGTTTCCTATACCTACGCAGATTCTACCTTCCGCGACGGCGTCTACAACGGCAATCAGGTTCCGCTGGTGCCGAAGAACAAGGCAGCGGCGCGGCTGACTTGGGATGGTGGCAACATCGGCCAATACACGGCAATCGCCAATTACGTCGGCGAGCGTTACTACAGCGGTGATTTCGCCAACGCGCTCGACAAGCTGCCCGGCTACACCACGGTCGACTTCATGGCCGGCTGGAATTTCAAGCCGTGGTCGATTTCGGCACGCCTGCTCAACGCCTTCGACAAGAAGTACTCGCCATATGCCGGCTACTCGACCTTCCAGTCGGACTATTATTACTACCCCGCCGATGGCCGCACCTTCCTGATGACCGCGAGCTACAACTTCCGCTGATGCCGACCCGCCGCCGCGCCTTCCTGATCCTCGCCGTGCTCGTGCTGCTGGCACTGGCGAGTTTCTGGGCGGCGCTGGCGGCCGGCAGCATCCCGGTCGCGGCGAGCGACGTCCTCGCCGCCCTGCTCGGACAGGAGGCGCCGGGTTCCGACATCGTTCGTCAATTGCGTCTACCGCGCGCCCTCGCCGGCTTCGCCTGCGGCGGCCTGCTGGCGCTGGCCGGCGCGCTGATGCAGGTGCTGCTGCGCAACCCGCTGGCCGACCCCTACATCCTTGGCATCTCGGGCGGCGCCGGCGTCGGTGCCTTGTTCGCCATCCTGCTTGGCCTGCCGCTGCTCGGCATCGACAGCCTGGCTTTCGCCGGCGCCCTCGGCGTCATGCTGCTCGTTTTTGGGCTGGCGCACGGCGACGGCAGCTGGACGCAGACCCGCCTGCTGCTGACCGGCGTCATCGTCGCCGCCGGTTGCGGCGCGCTGATCGCCCTGATGCTGGCGATCGCTCCCGACGACCGGCTGCGCGGCATGCTGTTCTGGCTGATGGGCGACCTCTCGCAGGCCGCCAGTGCCTGGCCGCCGCTGGCCGCATTGGCCGTCGCGCTGGCCCTTGCGATGCCCTTCGCCCGCGAACTCAACCTGCTGGCGCGCGGACAGATGCAGGCGCAGGCGCTGGGTGTTGCGGTCGACCGCCTGCGCTATGCCATTTTCCTGCTCGCCTCGCTGGCTACCGCCGCCTCGGTGACGACCGCCGGCTCGATCGGCTTCATCGGCCTCGTCGTCCCGCACTTGGTCCGCCTCGCCACCGGCAACGACCAGCGCCTGCTGCTGCCGGCCTCGGCAGTGGCCGGCGGCGCGCTGCTGATGCTGGCCGACACCCTGGCGCGCACGCTGATCGCCCCGCAGCAATTGCCGGTCGGCGTGCTGACGGCGCTGATCGGTGTCCCGGTTTTCCTCTTTCTGCTCTCGCGGCAGGCCAGATGAGCACCCCGCTGCTGACCGCCACGGATCTTTCGGTCGAAATCGGCGGCCGCTGTGTCACCCGCGCGCTCGATCTGAGCATCGAGAGTGGGCAACGTCTGGCCATCCTCGGCCGCAACGGCGCCGGCAAATCGACCCTGCTCGCGACGCTGGCCGGACTGCGCGCGCCCGCTGGCGGCAGCGTCGAACTGGGCGGCTCGGCCTACACCGTGCTTAACCCACGCGAGGCGGCGCGGCGCCGTGCCTGGCTGGGTCAGACGCAGGCCGATCCGTTCGGCTCGACGGTGCTCGAAACCGCACTGACCGGCCGCCACCCGCACCTCGGCCGCTGGGACTGGGAAAGCACGCGCGACGCCGATCTGGCGCGCAGCGCGCTGGCCGCTGTCGGTCTCGCCGGCCTCGAAAAGCGCCAGATCCACACCCTGTCAGGCGGGGAACGCCAGCGGCTGGCCATCGCCACGCTGCTCACGCAGGCCGCACCGCTCTACCTGCTCGACGAACCGCTCGCCCACCTTGATCTCAATCACCAGATGGCCGTCCTCGAACTTTTCGCCGGCGCGGCGCACGATTGCGGGGCGGGTGTCGTCATGGTCGTGCACGACCCGGCGCTGGCCCATCGTTTCTGCAATCACGCACTGCTGATCGATGGCAACGGACATTGCGAACTGGGTGCGGTCGACACCATCCTGACCGCCGAAAAGCTCAGCGAACTATACGGCTACCGCCTGCACCAGTTCGAGTTCGGCGGCCAGCGCTGTTTCATCCCGGACTAGTGTAGGTAATCCTGACAGCGCTTTAGTCCGAGGTACGGCAACCCTGCAACCACCCCTTCTCAGGAGCGATGCCTTGCTGGAACACGCGTGAAATCATCTAAGCACATGTCCCGCTGCTCCGACCGATACCTAGATTTTGACGTAGGTCCAACCGTGTTGGACCCGCCTCAAAATCTCATCAACGACAGACGGAGTGATCTCAACATATGGCAGGAGCCTCACGTCCACGCCTGCCTTGCGAAGCGTTCCGATCGTGTTGTTGCACGCGATGAAGGTAATATTTTCGTGGGTCTTGTTCATGGTCTCGATACGCCGGGCATACGGCGAGACATCAGCGCGAAACAAGGTCAGGCCGCCCTCATTGGCCACAAGTTCGACTTGCATGGGACTCCCGGTCCGGTCACGACGTTGCGACATTTCTTCCGCTTCATCCAGCGCTGCCTTCAGCTTTCCAGGATCGGATGACGCCAGGTGCAGTATCACTTTTCCTTCAGTCGTTTGCCGCGCCGCCAGGTTTTGTCCAGCCGAAGTCCCCTGTCCTTCATTTGCAAACCAACCCAGTGCCGCACCCAAGGCTAGCATGAGGCTGGCGGCAAGGGCTTGGCTGTAGCGTCCAAAGTTTGTTCCGCTCCTCTTGTTCGGAGGTGACAGTGCATTTTCCTGCTGAGGGTATGCGCTGCGCACGAGTTCCTTGAGTTGCCACAACTGACATACCCGTTCCCGCAGCTGGCCACTGGCGTCTTCCACCATGTGATTCAGCAGCCTGGATTTTTCCTCGGCATCGAGTTCATTGTCGACGAACGCATTCAGAAGTTCGTCACTCACTTCGAGAGACTTGTTGCTTTCAATGTTCATTTGATCCTCGAAATCCTGGGAGCCACGGTAGTCTCCGGATTCTTCATATATTCCAGAAGCAATTCACGCAGAGCGAGTCTGGCCCGAGAAAGGCGACTCATGACGGTGCCGATCGGAATGCCAAGGATGGAAGCAACGTCCGCGTACGAAAATTCTTCCAGGTCTATGAGCGTCAAAACCTGACGCTGTCCCAGCGGCAGGCAGCCGACCGCCCGGCGTACCCGCTGGATCACCTGGTTTTTCTCGAATTCGTATTCTGGCGTGAGATCACATGCCAGCGCTTCATCGCCCACTTCATCAATATCCACTGTTTCGTGGTTGCGCCGAAAATGGTCTCTCCAGCAATTGACCATGATGGTAAGCAACCAGGCATCCATGGCCTCTGGGTTCCGCAACTGTCCGGATTGGCGCAAGGCCTGGACCAGAGTGTTCTGGACTACATCATCGGCCAATGACTGGTTACGGGTCCAGGCACAGGCGAGCCTGTAAAGCCGCGGTCGGCTTTGCTCGAGTTTGGCCTCGAAGGCCCGGCTACGGCCAAAGAATCCGAGAATGTTCAATTTGACGTCCATCCGACGGTCGTGATGAAAGTGTAGACGCTGGGATGCCGGAAATTATTCCGTGAAATAAAAATTAAGCGGTTTTGGAATAAATCCGGAACCCTGTCCGTCTTATGAGCTACACGCAGCGATTCCGAACAGGCTTTTTCGTGGGTGTCTTGAAGTGAAAAGTCGGCGGCAACTTTGACGGGGGAAGGTGGATTATGGAGTGGAATGCAGACCCAGAGCATGTCCGGGTGTCGACTTCGGGGAATATTTCAACATGAATATTCGCGGATTTATTGCAACCGGAATGCTGGTTGGCACGATTCTAGGCCTTATCAGTCTGCAGCCGGCACGCGGGGCTGACGAGTCGGTCGCCGCACCCGAGCAGACACCCAAGCTCAAAGCTGTCTTCCAAGTTAGCGATGGCGACCCCAAGAAATGGGGTCTGGCTCTGGTCAACATCAAGAATGTCCAGGAGGAGATCGGCAGGAACAACGTCGACATCGAATTGGTCGTCTTCGGTCCCGGCATCGGCATGTTGAAATTTGACTCGGAGCTGGCCGATCGCGTGGCGGAGACCATTGACCGCGGCGTTCACGTTGTCGCCTGCGAGAACACGATGAAGGGCGCCAAACTGACGAGAGACGACATGCTGCCGCACCTCGACTACGTCAAGGCGGGCGTCGTTGAAATCCTCGCCAAACAGGCGCAGGGCTTTATGTACATCAGACCCTGACGGCACCATCAAATTCTTTCGAGACATTGAGGCCGGCAGTAACGCGGCCAACATAGGAGAAGTTGTTTCGCATCAATACATCCTTGGAGGAGGGAATCATGAAAAGAAGGGAAAGACAGTCGTTACTGCCTGTATTTGTTACGCTATGTGCGGTTAGTGCCGCGTTGCCTGCAAGTGCACAGGACCCGGTAACCAACCCGTCAGAAGCACAGTTTAGTCCGCCGGAGCATAGTTCGATGCCGGTCGGCAAGATGGGCGAGGCGATTCAGTATGGCCAAAAGCTGCTCAGCCAGACCCAGGTATTCGCCAAGGCCTACGTACCCAGCGCGGCGCTGAATTGCACCAGCTGCCACCTCGATGGTGGCCGAACGCCCTACGCGGCACCTTGGGTTGGCATCTGGGGAGTGTTTCCAGAATACCGCACCCGCAATGCCGAAGTTAATTCGCTGCAGGATCGCATCAATGACTGCTTCGAACGCTCGATGAACGGCAAACCGCTGCCGGTAAACAGCAAGGAAATGCGCGGCATCCTGGCCTACATGCAGTGGCTGTCCTACGGCGTACCGACGGGCGTCAGCGTGCCCGGCCGCGGCTTCGTAAAGATTTCGGCGCGGCAACCACCCGACGCTACCCGTGGCAAGGCTGTGTTCGCCGAGAAGTGCACGGTCTGCCACGGCGCCAATGGAGAAGGCATGTATGGACCGACCGGCGAAACGCTCTTCCCGCCTTTATGGGGTCCCCGTTCATTCAACATCGGGGCGGGCATGGCACGACTCAATACGGCTGCGGCCTTTGTCAAGCACAACATGCCGTTAGGCCAGGGTGGCAGTCTCACCGATCAGGAAGCGTATGACGTCGCGCTTTATTTCACGACTCAGCCGCGACCCGATTTCGCCAGCAAGAACAAGGATTGGCCGAACGGCGACAAACCGAAAGACGCGCGCTACTGATCGAGCCACTCAAAACAACGACAAAGGAAAATCACATGAAACTATCAGCACTCTTCGCGTCTGCGGTCTGCATGGCCAGCCTGCTCGGCAGCTTGCCGGTCGCCGCCGCAGGCAGCGGGGACGTCACCCTGATCCATCTCGGCGACCTGCACGGACACATGGTGCCGCGCCCAAGCGTGCGCGAGGAAGAAGCGGGCCAGACCCTGGGCGGCTTCGCCCGTATCTACACCAAGGTGCAGGAAATCCGTGGCCGCGAGAAAAACACCCTGCTGGTCAATACCGGCGATACGGTGCAGGGATCGGCCGAAGCGCTGTTTACCCGTGGCCAGGCCATCGTGGACGTCCTCAACCGCTTCAAGTTCGATGCCTTCAATCCCGGCAACTGGGATTACGTTTATGGCAGTCGGCGCTTCGTGGAAACCTTCGCCGGCAAGTCCCCGAAGGCGAACTGGAATACCATCGCCGCCAATCTCTACTACGTGACCACGGATGGCGATCCCCAAACCTTCTTCCCTGCCTCCGCAGGCCAGCGTGTACTGCCGCCCTACATCATTCGCCAGTTCGGCGACCTCAAGGTCGGCATTCTGGGCCTGACCAGCGACCGTGGGCCGCAGGTAGTAGGCAGAACGGTGACCAAGGGTTTGGTGTTCTCCCGTGGCGAACCGGAGTTGGCGGAGTTCATTCCGATTCTGCGCAACGTGGAAAAAGTTGACCTCCTCGTCGTTGCTTCCGAATTGGGATTGGCCAACAACGTGCGCCTGGCTGAACGGTACCCCGGGATCGACGTGATTCTGTCGTCCGACATGCACGAGGAAACCCGTCAGCCGGTGATCACCAAGACCGGCACGATCGTGGTCGAGGAAGGTCAGGACGGCACCATGGTGGGCGAACTGAATCTGAAGGTCAGCAATGGAAAACTCGAGAAGTGGCAGTGGACGGCCCACACCATCAACAGCAGTATCAGCGAGGATGCAGGCATTGCCGAAGCGGTTAGGCAGGCGCGCAAGACTTTCGTCAGCGGACCGGACTTTGTCCAGCATGTGAACCCGTTCAATGGCTCCCTGCTGACGCGGCCTATCGACACGGTGGTGGGCAATACCAAGGTGGCCCTAGTCCGTGGCAACTTCGCCAACCATGAAATGCCGGGCGTGGTCGAGGGTTCATCGCATGATTTCATTACCGATGCCTTCCGCAGCATCGCCAAGGCTGACGTCGCCGCCATACGGGGATTCCGCTATGGCACGCATGTGCCGCCTGGACCAATCAAGCTGGAGGACATCTATCATTTCATCCCGATTGGTCCACAGATCGGTGTTGTCCGCATTCAAGGCCGCTGGTTGAAGCGTCAACTGGAGAATACGGCCGAAGGATCCCTGGACCCGAATCCTGCCCTATGGACTGGCGGTTGGCTGTTTGGGTATAGCGGCCTGACCCTGGATCTCGACCCCTATCGCGCTTATGGCTTCCGGGCCTCGAACATCCAGGTCAACGGCAAGCCGCTCGATCCCGAGGCGGTCTACTCCTACGCCGGCTACTGGTACGGCGATGACCCCGAGGACATCAATGGCTGCGATTGTCCGAAGGTACCGGGCACATTCATCCGCATCGTGCGCGGCGAGGGCGGCGAGATTCTCGACGGTACGGAAGTCGTCGTGCGCTACCTGGAGTCGTTACCCGGGAAGACGGCCGATCCCAAGCTGAATCGCATCAAGCTGCTGAAGCCGCTGCCCAAGCCGGTTTTTGGCTTCCCTGAAATTCAACCTCTGCACGGTGCCACGCCGAATTATTGAGTGCCCCGCTTGGGGGTCACTCTTCCAGCTACGCGGTTAACTGGAACAACTGACCTCCAAGCCGTTCGCCCAGTCGGGCGGCAGCGCGGCGTAATGTTCGAATTCCGGCTGCTCGTCGAAAGGGCGGCGCAGGCAGGCCAGCAAACGCTCGACTTCCGAGAAATCCCCTTCCTGCGCCTTGCGGATTGCGCCTTCAGCCAGCCAGTTGCGCAACACGTATTTCGGGTTGGCCGACCGCATTGCCGCCTGCCGCGCATCGTCTTCCCACGGCGTTTGCGCCAGGCGGGCGCGCCAGTTGGCCAGCCAGGTGTCGCAGGCGGCACGATCGACGAACTGGTCGCGCACCGGCGCATCGGTTTTTGCATTTTTTTCGGGGTCGACCGCAGGCAACTGCGACAGGGCGCGGAAGAACAAGGTGAAATCGGGACGATGCTGTTGCAGAAGACCGAAAGTTTCGGTGATGAAGTCTTCGTCGTCCGGCAACGCCTCGCGCAAGCCAAGCTTGGCACGCATCAACCGCTCGAAATGCGCGTCGAAAGCATCGCCATAGTTGTCATCGACGGCGCCCCGCAGGAAGTCACCTTGGGTGGCCGCCCGAACTGTCGCCTGATCGCCTGCCAGCGGGCGGAGAGCCTCGGCCAGACGATAGAGATTCCATTGCCCGACATGCGGCTGGTTGCGATAGCTGTAGCGGCCCTGATCGTCGGAGTGGTTGCAGATGTGGCCGGCGTCGAAGGCCTCCATGAAGCCGAAGGGTCCGTAGTCGAGCGTCAGACCGAGAATGGACATGTTGTCGGTATTCATCACGCCGTGCATGAAGCCGACCGCCATCCAGCGCGCGATCAGTTCGCCGGTGCGGCGGCTGACATCGGCGAGCAGGGCGGCGTAGGGATTGGCGGCCGCACGACACTCGGGGCGGAAGTTGTCAATCACGTAATCGGCCAGTAGCCGCAGTTCGTCCGCGCGCCCGTGCGATGCCCAGTGCTCGAAGGAGCCGAAGCGCACGAAACTGGGCGCCACTCGGGCGACAACCGCCGCGCTTTCGATCTCCTCGCGACGCACCGGCAAGTCGGCGCCAACCACCGACAGCGCGCGCGTCGTCGGGATGCCGAGCCCGGCCATCGCCTCGGAGCAGAGAAACTCGCGGATCGACGAACGCAGCACGGCACGGCCGTCGGCACCCCGCGAGTAGGGCGTGCGCCCGGCGCCCTTGAGCTGGATTTCCCAGTGGCCATGCGCGTTGCGCAGACCACCCAGCAGATGCGCCCGCCCGTCGCCCAGTTGCCCTGCCCAGACGCCGAACTGATGTCCGGAATAAACCGCAGCCAGGGCGTCGCTGCCCGACGGCAGGCTGTTCCCGGCAAAAACCTCGCAGAATTCGGGGCGCCCGAATTCACTTGGATCGAGCCCGATCAGTTCAGCCACCTCGTGGCTGGCACCCACCAGATAGGGTGCCGGAAGGCCTGCCGGCGCCAGCCGCGTATAGAACGTTTCAGGCAAGCCGGCAAAGCTGTTGTCGAACTCAAGGTCTTCGAGGCGACCCAGTCGCCGGTGGTGTTCAGGTGCGTTCATGGAATCGTCTGATCGAGTTTTCAAGGATGGCCGCTCCCGAGACCGGAATGATCTCGCGCCAGGAGTTGAGTCAGAGTAGAAAATCGTGGGATAGTTCTGTGCCCGACTTGCGCGGGCGATTCCTTCCAAAGCCGGTGCGCAGCGCCGGCAACATATGCCTTCCGGGACCACGCCATGAACGAGCTCACCAGCCAGGTTTCTTCCGTCGCCCACGTCATCCAGCTGGCGGTCGCCCCGGTTTTCCTTCTTGCCGGCGTTGGGGCACTTCTCGGCGTGTTGACCAATCGCCTGGCCAGGGTCGTCGACCGCTTCCACGCACTGGAACGAGCGCTCGCCGAGGAGTCATCCCCCGCATTCCGCCTGAAGGCCCAAACGACAATCATCTCGCTGGCGCGCCGCGCCCGCCTGATTCACTGGGCCATCACGCTGTGTACGGTCTGCGACCTGCTGGTCTGCCTGGTCATCGCCGCGCTCTTCGTTGGCGCCGAGTTACATGTCGAGTTGCCCAGCACGATCGCCAGCCTGTTCATAGCCGCCATGCTGGCGCTGATCGCCGGACTTATGTGCTTCCTGCGGGAAATTGCCCTGGCGACCAGCGTTATTGAGAGCATTGATCGCTCGGCTTCCAGCTTCGACGCGGAATTCTGATCCACCGAGGCAAACCGGGCGGACCATGTCGGAATGACGAAGTAAACGCTAACGCTTCGCCAGGTCGCGGAAACGGTTGGGCAGCCCGAGAAGAAGGCGGCCGAACTCGTCGAGCAAGGACTGGTCGATCGCCCCCGGCTGTATGGTATGAACCGCGCTGCCAAGGCGTTCGAGGTTGCGTGATTCGAGGACCAGAACACCATTGGCGAAATCCGCCTTCCAGCGCGCGCTGACGCCGACCTGGCCGCTGATTTCGAATTCGGCGCGCTCGACATAACTGCGTTCGTTCTTGAATTCCTTGCAGGTGAACTGCAGACCGTAATCGAAGAGCGCCGTGCGCAGACGCTCGACACCCGCTCCATCGCGCTTGATCGAAAAACTGACGGGCGATACGAGCTGGTAGGCAAGGGTGACCAGTTCAACCATCGCCCCCGCACTCTGCGACTGGGTCCGGTAATCGGCAAAACCTTCCTGCCAGACGAGGCTGCTGAACATCACGTCACCAGCCGCGGAGTACTCGCGCTCGACCGCCGGCTTTACGATATTGAGTTGCTGCACGAGATCGTGCAGGAAGAAAAACAGTTTCTTGAGTGCGTGCTCCAGTGCGATATTACTGGCCGAGCGCTCGGCCATCTCCGAATGCAGCTCGCGCTGCCGGAGCTCTGCCTGGTGCCGTAACTGACCAAGGAGGTTGCTGCCGTCGACGATCCGCTGCGGGTTCCGCCGGGCATCATCACCCTTGTTCGGATGATCGCGATGGCGGACGGCGCCAGCTGGCACAATCTCGGGAAATACCAGCGATGCATCGCTCATGCCACCGTGCATGCTCGCCAGTTGCTCGCGCCGCGCCTGACGCTCCGCCTCTTTGAGATCGAAGGAATCGATGTCAGCCATCAAAGCAGCCTCAAGCGCCTCGATGTCGCCAGATGTCGCCGTATGGCGCTCACGCTTGGCGCGAATGGCGTCAAGAATTCGGCTGGACTCCCCGGTTTTTTCGTTTGTGGTCATGGCCCTTGCGAAATCCTTTTGAAGATAAGCAATAGTGGAGTGAAACAACGGCAAATGCAAGATTGACCAGCCCCAATCCCGGCAGCGAACTCCACGCCATCGATCAAGGGTCAGACCGCGAGCTGATCGAACCATTCCCGCAACGTGCCGGCAACCAGTTGCCATTCCTTTTCATGGGTCACCGCATGGCCCATGTTGCGGAAGATATGCACCGGCAGCCCATAGCTGTGACCCGTCGACTGGACCAGGAAAGCCGGCACCAGCACGTCGTGCTCGGCGCCGAGAATGAGCATCGGCGGACGGTTCATCGCATGCAGATTGGGCAGGCTGAACATCGACATGTCCCACAGCGCCCGGTGCGACTCGGACTGCATGCGCCCCATCCAGACCGCGAGCATCGCCTCGTCAACTTCGCCGGCGAACAGAGCTTCGCGCAAGGTTTGGCTATCCGCATGGTCGCCGCCCATGACGCTATTGAGGTCCATGAACAGATGCGGCTTCTGGAACATGAGATGAAACTGGGCCGCGACCAAGCCTTGCGGCGGCACCGAGCAGAGCAGTACCGCAGCCGGCGCGGTATGGCGCTCAAGGTATTTCTGGATGATGAAGCCGCCCATCGAATGACCGATCAGCACTGGCTTCTCGCCCAGCCAGTCGATGACCGCCGCGACATCGTCGACGTAATCGGCGATCGAGAACCAGTCGATGTGCTCGTGTCCGTCGCTGCCCCCGTGTCCGCGCAGGGAAAGCGCATGACAGGGATAACCGGCCTGGGCCAGAAATGGCACGAAGGTGTCGGTCCACATCCAGCCCCCGGCAAAGGCGCCGTGAACGAAAAGCAGGGGCGGGCGATCCGTCGTGCCTGCCGGCAGGCACGAGAATACCTCGATGCCGTTGATTTTTTCGGTTTTTATCATTGCTACTCTATTGTTGGGTGAAGCATGCTTAAATGCACGATCCCCAAGGGTAGCTCAAGTCGATATGCTGAAGTGGATCCTGACACTGGTGATCGCCATCTTTCTGCTCGGCATCATCGCCCCGCACGCCGCGCGCTTCATACGCTTCGGACAGCTTCCGGGCGATATCACCTGCCGCTTTCGCGGCCGCACCTACTATCTGCCGTTTACCACGACGATAATTTTCTCAGCGCTCATCCTGCTCGTCTCGCGCCTCATTTAGCATGGTCTTGACGGCGGCGACCCGCGCCGAACGAATCCGCTCGGAAATTTTCGCCTTGTCGGTGCAGGCCGCTGCGACAGCCCCGGCATCGACAGTCCGCACCGCATCCAGCACCGCCAGCAGCAGGCGGGGACTGTCATAAGGGCGATCGGCCCAGCCCAGCCGACCATTGAAGTCACACTGGCAGGCCTGCAGCAATTGCGCGAAGCGCTCCGGGCGCCGCAGCGCATCGGTCCGTTCGAGCAAGGTCACCAGCGTCGTCGGGCGCAGTTCGGCGGCGCGATGAATGTCGCCGTGGTAGCGCGCGGCGAGCAGTGCCAGGTCGCGGCATTCGTTGGGCACCCGCAGACGCTCGCAAAGCGCCATGGTCAGCCGCACGCTGCGCGCTTCATGGCCGTAATGGCGCGGCAGGATGTCAGCCGGCGTCGTCGCCTTGCCGAGATCATGCGTCAGCGCGGCAAAGCGAACCGGCAATGAAAAACCTTGACGCGCTGACTCATCCACCACCATCAAGGCATGGACGCCGGTATCGATTTCCGGATGGTAATCCGCCCGCTGCGGCACCCCGAACAGCGCGTCAACCTCGGGCAGCAGCCGGGGCAACGCACCGCATTGGCGCAACACCTCGAACATGCGCGACGGCCTCTCTTCCAGCAGACCCTTTGCCAACTCCTGCCAGACGCGCTCGGCAACCAGATGATCGACCTCACCGTCGGCGACCATGTCGCGCATCAGTACCAGCGTTTCCGGCGCCACCGAAAAATCGGCGAAGCGGGCGGCGAAGCGGGCGAGGCGCATGATGCGCACCGGGTCTTCGGCGAAGGCCGGCCCGACATGGCGCAGGATTTTGCCCTGCAAATCACGTTGACCGCAGAAGGGGTCGATCAACGTGCCGTCGATCGACCTGGCCATCGCGTTGATGGTGAGGTCGCGGCGCGCAAGATCTTCTTCCAGCGTGACGTCGGGCGCCGCGTGGAAGGCGAACCCGTGGTAGCCATGGCCAGTCTTGCGCTCGGTGCGGGCGAGCGCGTATTCCTCGTGCGTGTCGGGATGGAGAAACACCGGGAAATCCTTGCCGACCGGGCGAAAGCCCTTGTCCAGCATGGCCTGCGGGCTGGCGCCGACAACGACGTAATCGCGGTCGGCATTCGCCCGCCCGAGCAGTTCATCGCGAACCGCGCCGCCAACGATGTAGATTTTCATCGGCGGCCGGTGCGTTTACCGTCCAGCCCGGTAGCGGAAGCCGTCGAGCTTGCCCTTGGGCGTGTTGTGCGCGATGTAGGTCGGGGCGACCGCTTCCAGCGCCGTCGGCTTCCAGTTGGGCGGCGGGTTGCAGTTGCCGTCGCAGACGTTGTCGACCTGCATCGAGCGCAGATTGTCCGGGGACATCAGCGGCTTCGGCGCCAGCCACATCAGGCCGGCCTGCAGGTAGGCAAGGCCTTCGGGTAAGGCGATGATCCGCGCAGTGCTGCCGACCAGCCTGGCGGTGTAGTCGACGAGTTCGCGCAAGGTATAAACCTTGGGGCCAACCAGATCGTAGGCCTGGCCAAAGGTCGATGCATCACCCAGACTATCGACAAAGGCATCGGCGACATCGGCCGCCCATACCGGCTGGAAGCGAGCCTGACCGAAACCGAGCGGGAAGAACGGCAGCTTGCGCAACACGTCGGCAAACATGGTCAGGAAGGAGTCACCGAGGCCGAAAATGACGGAGGGGCGGAAAACGGTCACCTCAAGTTCGCCTTGGGCGGCCATCACGATCGCCTCGCCGTCGCCCTTGGAGCAGAGGTACTCGGACGGCCCCTTCGGGCTGGCGCCGAGGGCGCTCATATGGACCAGACGGCGGACACCTGCCTTCTTGCAGGCGGCGACGATCTTCTTCGGCAGTTCGACATGCGCCTCGGCAAAATCCTTGCTGTACGGCAACACGACATCGCGACTGTGCAGGATGCCGACCAGGTTAATGACCGCATCCTGGCCCTGCATCAGCGAAACCAGCGTTTCTTCCGAGTTGATCTTGACTTCCGGCATCAGGACATTCGGCTGGATGATCAGCGCCTTGGTCCGCTCGCGACGCCGCGTCGGGACAGTCACCTCGATGCCGCGCTGCGACAGCCGATTGACGATGTAGGTACCGACGTAACCGCTACCGCCCAGCAGCAATACCTTCTTGATATCCATCTGAAACCCCGGAGTTTATTCTTTGGAAAGGTGATTTTAAGGCAAATCGCTCAACTCTGGCGTACTTGCCCGGCCTCGGGCGTCCGGCGCAACGCCTTCTCGGCCGCCGCATTGAACAGGGAAACCCGCGAACTGACGCTGGCCTTGCCTTCCCTGAGCTGACTTTCCATGATTGCCGGATGCAGCAGCACAGCGAACCCCCAGTCCGGGTTGGCGAGCAGCAGTTTCCCGCTGCCCTTGTTGATGCTGCTGACGCGTCCGCACAGGGACTGATCGTCAGCCATATGGAACGCCAGCCAGTCGCCGGTATGAACCTGAACCTGGCGGTATCGGCCGGACATCCGCGAGCCACCCGCGAGGTCGAATATCTTGAGCAACTGTCCACCAACCCGTAGTTCGCTGGATGCCGGTGTCACACTGACCGCCTGCCGTACGGCAGGGATATCCGGCGACTCATCGGCAACCGAAGCTGGCGCGGCTGCGCCACGCATCGCCGCCGTTTGCAGCGCGAAGCACGCGTCAAGGAATTCGGCGCGCACTGCTTCGGGCAGGGCAATGCGCTGCATCCCCGTGGACAGAACCTGCAACATCTGCGGCAGCACCCGGGCCAATTGCTTGCGCTCTTCGAGTTCGACCTTGGGCCGGATGCTCCACAGCAGGTTATCGACGACCAGTGTGTTTTCCTGCCACTCCGGACTTTCGTCCCCATGCTCCAGCCAGACCTGACGCAGAACCCGCTGCCAGTGTTCGCGCAGGAAGCGGGCAATCGAGGCTGGAACATCGGGGCTCATGCAGAACTGATCGACAGCCTCGCGGCTGCGTGACTCCGCCAGATCGCTCTTTTCCAGACGCTGCAGCAGGGGGCGATAGGCCGCCGCGGCCTGCGCCGTGGCCGCATCGCGCTCGGCGATCAGATTGTCGAGTTCGCCAACGTGGTTCAGAAAAACCTGGGTATCGTTCACGAATTCGGCACGAACACGCGAAGCGATCTGCTGGATGCTGGCGCAAAGCGGGTGCCGGGATGAAACATCGAACGGCAGTCCGACTGCGGCGCGCGCCATCTTGTCGAGCAACTGGCGGGCCGGGTGCGCATCGGCCATGAACAATGTTGAATCGAGCATGGCCGCCTTGAGCATCGGAATCTGGAGGCTGGCCAGAGCCGACTTGACCGCATCGGGCAACGAGGGCGATTCGAAAATCGCCTCGAAGATCATCGCCAGCGCATCGATGGCCGCTGCTTCGGGCGCCCCGGTCGGCACGCCCAGTTCGGTCGCATTCAGCGGGTGGAGGGCAACGGCCTTGCCGTCGGCGGAAAGATGCCCGGCGCGCTCAAGGTCATCGAGCCTGGCCAGCAGGCGTCCGAACATAGCCTGAGTCACAAGCGATGCCGCAGCCCCTCCGGTCCACGCCACCTGGCCAGCCGACTGCTGGCCGAGCAGACTTTTCTGTAGCGCCGCCGCCGGGTCGATCGCCAACATGCCGCCGGCAACACCTGACGTAGCGGTGTGGTCGACAACATCCGGGGCAGTGACGATCGTCGGCTGGGCCGCCGATACCTTGCGACTGACCAGAAAATCATTGAGCGCCAAATAGACCCCCGGCAGAAATTCACCAAAGTAGTCTTCCAGGCGCGCGATCCGGTCCAGTGCGCGGTCGTGGTCGTCGTCGAGGGCTTTGCACAAGGCCACCAGACCCATCGCGACCGCCTTGGGGCCTGCCGGATTGTCGCTTGGCGAAAGATCGGGACGGCCGAGCAAGGTCACGAAGCGGAGATAGACGCGCCACAGTTCTCTGCTGTTTGTCTCGAGCAACTGCGACACAAAACTGCTGAGGCGGATATCCAGCTCAAGGTCATCCTCCCCCAGGAGCGATATCCGTGAGGCGGTGAGGCTTCCAAGCTGATCGAACCGGCTGCGCTTTTCCGTCGACACAATGTCGTCGAAATACGCACCCACAGCCTTGGCGAAGGCGCGCAACGGTTCTTCGGGCAGCGGCTCCGCCTCCTGGAGCAGGCGGACAAGCTGCTTCAGGAAGAATACCCGGCAGTCGCGCAAGATATCCCAGGCATCATCCGGAACCTGCAGAATCTCGTTATCGACTGGCGGGGGCATCGCTGATCTTTTCTTTGTTGCTTGAAAACATGAATCTTAAGGTAAATCGGCGTCCTTGGGCGCGTCCGCGGTACGTCCCCCGACCACCCCCAGCCGCGTCTTCAAGGAATCCGGGCGACCGGTAAACTGCATGGAGTAATAGACCGAGTTGCTCATGACCTTCTTGACGTAATCACGGGTTTCGTTGAACGGAATGGTTTCGGCATAGATGGCGCCTTCGAGCGGCTGGTCGGCACGCCATTTTTTGGCACGGCCGGGGCCAGCGTTGTAGGCGGCCGAGGTCAGCACCGGGTGGTTGTCGAGGTTCTCCATAACCAGCCGCATGTAGCTGGTGCCCAGCAGCACGTTTACTTCGGTGTCGGTGACGCGTCCGTGGTTGTAATCCTTGAGGCCGATCTTCTTGGCCACCCACTTGGCGGTCGCCGGCATCAACTGCATCAGTCCGGAGGCGCCGACATTGGACTTGGCGCCGGTGATGAAACGGCTTTCCTGACGCATCAGGCCATAAACCCAGGCATCGTCAAGCGACTGATTCTGTGCCGCGGGGCGCACCTGTTCGCCGTAGGGGGCGAGGAAGCGCAGGGTGAAATCGTGTTCGTTTTTGGTCCGGTCGGCGGTGTTGATGGCGCGGTCCCAGATCTGGTTACGCTTCGCCAGATCGGCCGCCGCCAGCAGTTCGCGGTCATCCATGCCGCGCAGCGACCAGTTCCATTCCTTCACCGCCTCGGTTCGCATGTTGAGCCTGAAAAAGACCATGGCGCGACGAATTGCCGGATTGTCGCGCGCCGCCTTTTGCTCCTCGGCGGTCGGCGCCTTGGCTTTCGGCGGCGTCATGATCTTGCGCCCGAGTTCCTCGTCGGCCAGGTTGCCATAAAAGTTGTGCTGCCCGGCGACCTTCTCGAACAGTGCATCGGCCTGGCTGGTCAGACCACCCGCCTTGTAGGCACGACCCTGCCAGTAGACCCACTCCGGCTGCGCGGCCAGGGACGGCGGCATTTCGCTGATGGTCGCCAGGACCACGCTCCAGTCGTGTGCACGCAGCGCGGCGCGCACCTTCCACTGGGCGCCCTCGTCGGAAAGCGGCGTTTCTCCGCCTTGCGCATACCAGCCAAGCGCCTCGGAATAGTGCCGCCTGGCCGCCTGCAAGCCAAGCTGACTCCATGCCCACTGGCGCTCGGGGTCCTGCATGCGCCCTAGCAGCTTTTCCAGTTCAGGCGCCGCGGCGCGCGGATCGTTGGCCGCAATGCGCTGGATCGCCAGCGCGGCCAATTCGCGACCGGTTCGGCTGCCGCTCCAGTTGGCTGGCTGCTTGGCCAGATAGCCCAGCGGGCTGTCGATCACCTTGTCGAGCGCCTTCGCATCCACTGCCTGGCTGGCCGGCAGCGCAGCCAGCGTGAACTTGGCGGGACCGGTGCGATTGGCCTCGAACTGGCGACGGGTCCGCGCCCAGATGTCATCGGTCGCAAGCCGGTTGTCGCGAATCAAAGCCTCGAATACGGCGCGACAGGCTTCCGGCGGTTCGAGCATGGTCAGCCAGAGTTGCTGCGCCTCATCGAGTGCCGTTTTGTCACCATCCGCCAGCCTTGCCTGCTGGTTATAGCAGGTGACATCCGGCTCAGGAGCGATCAATTTCGGGTACTCGGCAACGATCTCGCTCCAGTTGCCGCGCTTGCCCAGCCAGCGGATCCAGTCGGCGCGCAGTTTCTCGGCCACATAGCTGCGCTCGTAACGATCCAGAAAGGCACGCATGGCCGCGCTATCGCCCTGGTCGATGTTCATGCGCAACTGGTAATTTTCGACGTAGGGCGCCAGTTCGTGGTTGCCGATCTGCTCGGCGGCGCGGCCCAGCTTGGCACGATCACCGGCGCGAAAGGCGTCGCGTGCCGCAAGATAGGTGCTGTCACCGCTTTCCTGCGCGAAAAGCGGCAATGAAACAAAAAGACCGAGGAGGAGGGCTTGAAACTTCATGCTAGATTTCAGGTATGAATAGTCGTTCCGAGGATAACACGGCCTGGCGACGGGCATTACGGCAGGAAATGGCGAGCCGGCGGACGGCCTTGGCAGGCGCCGAGCACGCTACGCTCTCGGCGCGTATCGTGGCCCATGCCCTGGCCGCCCTGGCGCGTCCCAAGGTCGCGGCTTTCTGCTGGCCAATCAAGCACGAGCCTGATGTGCGGTCGCTGCTGGCAAGCTGGAAAGGCGCCGATGTGCGCGCCGCGCTGCCGGTTGTCGTCGCCGCGAACGAGCCGCTGCGCTTTCGCGAGTGGACGCCGGATACCCGGCTCGAACCGGATCGCTACGGAATCCCGACGCCGACCGCCGGCGACTGGCTGACACCCGACCTGATACTGCTGCCGCTCAACGGCTTCGATTCCGCCGGCTATCGCCTCGGCTACGGCGGCGGCTATTTCGACCGCACGCTGGCGGCACTTTCACCGCGGCCGCTGGCGGTGGGCGTCGGCTTCGAGATCAACCGCGTGGACAGCATCCGGCCCGAGCCGCACGACCAGCGGCTGGACTGGATCGTTACCGAGAGCGGTGCGTTCAGGACAGCCGCCTGAAACCGTAGACCGCCAGCGCAAGCAGCAGCGAAGCAACGCCGGAGAGAACCGCCTGGCGCAGGTCGTGGAGACCGGTGCTCAAGGCCAGTTCAAGCGCATAGCCGTATTGCAGTGCCAGGATCAGCGAGCCGATGGCCAGCGCCAGCCAGGAGCGCCGCACCAGGGAACGCTGCTCCTTGCGCAGAAAGAGTTCGGTCGCCAGACCGCTGACGAACAATTGCGCAAGCAGCGCACCCAGCAGCGCGAACACGGCCAGCGTATAGGAGCTCATACCGCCTGGCAGCCGGCGGCGAAGCGCTCCAGCGCCTCATCCAGCGTCGCGCGGTTGCAGCCGAAATTGAAGCGCAACCAGCCGGGAGCGCCAAAATCGGCGCCGTCGGAAAGACCAAGGCCATGTGCTTCGAAATGGGCTGCCGGGTTGGCCAGGCCAAGTTCGCGGACGTCGATCCAGGCCAGATAGGTGGCCTCGACGTGGCTCATTTTTGCCCCTTTTTGGCCGTTGACCGCGCCCCGCAGGAAGTCACCTTGGGTGGCAGCAGCCACCCGGTCGCGATTAACACGGAGGTAGGCGATCAGTTCACCATGCCATTCGCCGCAATCACGATACGCGGCTTCGCAGGCGGCGAGACCCAGCACATTCACATGCGGCACGATGCCGTCCATGGCGCGCAGGAAACGGTGGCGCAAGGCAGGATCGGGAATCACCGCGAAGGCGCAGCCAAGGCCGGGGATGTTGTAGGTTTTCGACGGCGCCATCAGCGTGATGCTGCGCTTCGCCGCATCCGGCGACAGGCTGGCGAACGGGATGTGGCGTTTGTCGGCGTCGAGGACCAAGCCGCAGTGGATTTCATCGGAGCAGACGATCAGGTCGTTCTGTTCGGCGAAGGCGGCGAGATCGCGCAATTCTTCCTCGTTCCAGCAGCGGCCGACCGGGTTGTGCGGGTGGCACAGCAGGAACAGGTCGGTTGCCGTGGTCGACGCATTCTGCAGGGCAATTTTGTCCCACTGCCAGCGACCGTCGGTGCAGGCCAGTTCGGCGCGGTTCAGCTTTTTCCCCGAGAAACGTGGCGCCGACAGGAAGGGCGGGTAGATCGGCGTCGCCGTCAGCACCTCGCCATCGACTGCCCGGCAGGCGACGTTGAGACCGCTGACCAGCCCCGGCAACCAGACGATCCATTCCGGCTCGATGGCCCAGTCGTATTCGCCTTCCAGGTGAGCGAGCACTGACTCCACGAGTGAGGGCCAAGGGTGGCCATAGCCGAAGACACCGTGCGCGATGCGCTTCTGCAAGGCATCGATCACCGGCGGCGGCGCGGCGAAATCCATGTCCGCCACCCACAGCGGCAGAACGTCACGACCGGCGTACTTGCCCCACTTGATCGAGTCGGTGCCGCGCCGGTCGAGGGGTTGGTCGAAGATGCTCAAGCTTTCGGGTTCCAATTGAGGACGGTGAATTGTAGGCGACTCAGGGTGGCGTGAATGTTGGCGCCGATAAAAAGACATCTATAATTGCATCATTCTGTACATTTTGAGAGCACCATGAAGCAAGCCACGTTCACCGAAATTCGCAACCATGCCAAGCAATATTTCGACCTGGTCGAATCTGGCGAATCCGTGCGCGTCCTGCGCAACGGCAAACCCATCGCCGAGATCATTCCGATCGCCGCCGACCTGCCTTCATGGAAGCGGCGCCGGGCGCAACCCCTGGTCCTGGATGGGGTTTCAATCAGCCGCATGATTCTCGAAGAGCGCGAAACGGCTTTTTGAAGAGGGAATCCCGATGCGCGTTTTCTTTGACACCTCTGCCTTCGTCAAGCGTTATGTCGCCGAAACCGGAACCGACACCGTGCTGGAATGGTGTGATCGCGCAACCGAAATCGGCCTGTCCGGCATCGCGCTACCCGAAATTGTTTCGGCATTCTGCCGCTTGCGCCGGGAAAACAGGATCACCGACGCCCAATATCGGCAACTCAAATCGCTGCTGCTGCTCGACATCGAAGATGCAGCGATCTGCGACCTGACGCCGGCAGTCATGGCGCAGACGATTTCGGCGCTTGAAAACAATGTGCTGCGCGGCATGGACGCCATTCATATCGGCAGCGCCGTAACGCTGAAAGCCGATGTTTTCGTGTCGGCTGATCAGCGCCAGTTGGAGGCCGCCCTCGGCGCCGGTTTGCGGGTTGAAGCGGTGTGAAACCGCGGCTGATTTTCAATTTTCACGCAGATCGTCGACCTTCACCGCCAGGGCATCGGCAAGGGCCTTTAGCGTCTTCAGGGCGCCGACGCGTTTGCGGGTTTCGATCTGGCAAAGGTAGGCCTTACTGATCCCGGCCTTGGTAGCGAGCACATCCTGCGTCAGTCCGCGCTGCTCCCGCCAGACCTTGACCGGCTGCTCGCCATCCAGCAAGGCGTTGGCTACGGCGGCGGGAATACGAAAGCCGTCATCGGCAGCGCGTACGGAATCAAACAGCGCCGCATCCTCGGCATCCTCCATGGCTGCGGACAGCCGCTCAAACAGCTCGATAGGAATCACCGCGAACTCGCGTTTGCCATCCCGTTCGATAAATTGAATGCCAGTCATTGATACGCACCTCCACGCGGCGCAACGGTTAGCACATGAATCACCAGCCGTCCGCCTTCCATTTCATAAATCACTCGCCAGTCGCCTACCCGCAACCGATATGCCTCGCGGCCAACCAGCTTCCTGACGTTGTTGTTTGCTGCAAAAGGGTCTGCCGCCAGAAGCTCGATCTTGCCGCGTATCTGCAGCGACACGTTACGCGGCATTGCCTTCAAGGCTTTGACCGCATCACGGGTGAATTCGATCTGGTACATGGGAGAATGTTAGCAAATAGCTAACTAAAAGTTAAACAATTTCAATCTCAACACGCCTGGCTCCGTTCCAGATTCAGTGCCAGCAGGCGGCGGAGGATTTCTTCGTCGGGGGTTTCCGCTGAGTAGTCGGGCCAGCCGTAGGCGGTGGCGACGGCTTGGTCGATTTCCTTGTGGGCGAGGTCGAGCCAGGCGGGGCGGGCGTTGTAGAGGTTGGTCAGGGTGCGCTTCTTGAGGTCGGCTTCGTGGCCGGGTTTGGCGACCGGGCGTTTGGGGAAGCCGGCTTTTTCCTCTTCCAGTGTAATGACCCAATCGACCCACTCGACCGGGTTGAGCCAGGCTTCGCGCAGTTCGTTGAGGCGGCGGGCGGCGGCGGCGATGTTGGCGGCGACGATCTCGCCCGCCAGGCACGGCGGCGAAGCCAAACCAGCGACGGGGGCAGTGTCGCGTGGCGTCAGGCCGGGTGGGAAGGGGAAGGTTTCGAAGGTGGTGGTTGGGGTATAGCGTGGCCGGTCTTCCAGCGACGTGCCGAGGCGCAGCGACCAGAGTTCGTGGAAGCGGGAATGCAGGATGCCGAAGGTGGCGTCGTCGGCACGGGCGATTGAAATAACCGTTTGGTGCGGCCAAACTTTAACGCTTTGCCAAACGAAAAAACGATGCTTTGAAACCTGGGAAGTGGCGATGTATCGGCCAAGAGTTTTTGTTACTTGGCGCCAACCGGCGCCGGTTTCGCCGTGAACCCACCACTTGTCCCGACGGTTTGGTCTAGGGTTTGTTGCACGAATCGGCTTGACGTTCTTGGCGGTGTAGTCGAAAGGGAGTTCAAACAACGCCGCTTGAGATTCGGGAAGTGGCCCGAAGTCGATAACCCATAAGCCTCTTGAGCGACTGGTAATGTCTTTACCGTTGGTGATTGGGCGGACTACTTGAGTGTTGCCGATACCGTTTGGATTTGGAGACCTGAACCACTTATAGGCCGTCGCAAACTCGACCTCAAACGGGCCAATGAGAACCGGCCCTTGAAAGCTGATACCCAAATTCTCGGTCAGTTTTTTTGCATGAGTTAAATTGAGTCCTTCCGTGGCAGTCAAATCGGTATGAATTGACGCCACTTCAGCACCATCCAGCCGACTGCTGCGGTCGACTCCGAAAAAAGGGCCAAAACCGAGGAGCGATACGCGCACGGCGGCGCCTTCGTTGATCCA
>Ga0209048_10001082_pt1 | contig 28617 bp, 30 predicted proteins | sample FrelakmetCRP12CR_FD_187146 | JGI IMG/M metagenome (GOLD analysis project Ga0209048, IMG submission 187146) | Freshwater lake sediment microbial communities from the University of Notre Dame, USA, for methane emissions studies - CRP12 CR (SPAdes)... | ecosystem: Environmental > Aquatic >... | reverse complement strand
CATGCGACCGTCACCTTTGCGGAGGGCGGCTGGTACCGTCAAACGCCCCACGACTGGTCGTCTGGACCGTCGTGCGACGCCGGGCAAGGGGGGCGACGATGCGGGTCGGGTTCGTCGGACTGGGGGCCATGGGGCTCCCGATGACTCGGCACCTCGTCGAGGCCGGGCACGAGGTGACGGTCGCGTCGCGCGGCCGCGGGCCGATCGAGGAGGCGGTGACCTTCGGCGCTCGGGAGGGCGACGGTCCCCGTGGTGTCGTCGAGGCGAGCGAGATCACGATCCTGTGCGTACCCAACTCGCCCGAGGTCGTGGAGGTCGTCGACGCGGCGCTCCCCGTGCTCGATCCGGGCAAGATCGTCGTCGATACTTCGACCATCGATCCCGAGGTCGAGCGCGCGCAGCACCAGCGAGTAGCCGCGACCGGCGCTCGGTATCTCGAGGCGCCGCTGTCGGGGGGGACAGCCGGCGCCCAGAACGGCGCCCTCACGCTCATGGTGGGCGGCGACGAGGCGGTGCTGGATGCCGCACGGCCTGCACTCGAGCCCTTCGCCGGACTCATCGTGCACGTGGGTGGCCCGGGCAACGGTCAGGTCGTGAAGCTGTGCAACAACGTGATCTACGCCGCGCAGATGCTCGCCACCGCCGAAGCGACCGTCATGGCGACCAAGGCCGGCGTCGACCTCTCCTGTCTCCACGAGGTGCTCATCCACGCCACCGGTGACTGCGTCGCCGTTCGTACCCGGCTGCCGGCAGAAGGTGTCGTTGCGGACAGTCCGGCATCGAACGGCTGGCGGCCGGGGTTCATGACCGACCTCATGGCCAAGGATCTCGACCTTGCCATCGCGCACGCGGCGGCGGCGGGCACGCCGTTGTTCACGGCCGGGGTCGTACGCCAGATCCTCGGCGCTGCGAGTGAGGCGGGATACGGGCGCGAGGACTTCTCCGCCCTCGCGAAGGTGGTGCGCAAGCTCGGAGGCGTGTGAGCGTTCTCACCCTCGATCTCGGCACGAGCGCGACCAAGGCCGCTCTGTGGCGCGGGGTGCAGCTCGTCGCCCTGGCCCGGGCGTCCGTCGCCACGACCCACCCACAACCCGGGTGGGCCGAGCAGGACCCCGAGGCGTGGTGGCACTCCGTCGTCGGAGCGTGCGGCGAGCTACGGCGAGTCGAGCCGGCTGTGTTCGGCGCGATCGATGCTGTCGGCTTCAGCGCGGCGCGCGAGACGTTCGCGTTCTTCGACGCCGAGTTGCGTCCACGCTCGAGGGGCATCCTGTGGTCGGATCGTCGCGCCGAGGAAGAGGTCGCCTCACTCGGAGATGCCGACGGGTTCCGCAGTCGCACCGGCGTGATCGCGTCGGCCGGGTGCTGCGCCGCGAAGGCCGCATGGGTAGAGCGCCATCGAGGTGATGCGATCATCGACGCGCGCTGGCTTCTCGCACCGCGTGACTTCGTGTTCGCACGGTTGACCGGCGACGTGCTCACCGACGAGACGCTCGCGTCGCGGACCGGCTTCTTCGCACTCGACGGCACGCTCCTCGAAGGTGCTCCATCGGACCGTTTGCCGCCCGTCGTCCCTGCGACGACGTCGACCGACGCGAGCCCGAGCGCCTTCCTCCAGGCCGTCGGACTCAACCCGGGCGTTGCCGTGGTGATCGGCGCCGGGGACCGAACGTGCGAGGTGCTGGGGGTCGGCGCAAGCGAACAGGTGCCGATGGTGTCATGGGGTACCACGGTGAACGTCTCGATCCCTCATCCCGGCCCGGTCAGCGCGTTGCCGCGTGTCGCGCAGGTCTCACGGGGCGCGCTCGGCGCCTTCGTGGTGGAGGCGGGCCTCTCCGCAGCAGGGGCCGCGATCGCCTGGCTCGCGTCCCTCACCGGTAGGTCGCACGACGAGCTGCTCGCGATGGCCACGGACGTGCCGCCGGGCGCGCGCGGTTGCATCGCCGCGCCATGGTTCGCGGGTGCCCGCGCGCCCTGGTGGGAAGCGGGCGCGCACGCGGCATTCGTTGGGATCACAGAGGCGCACGGCGCCGCCGAGCTCACGCGCGCTGTCCTCGAGGGAATCGCGTTCGACGTCGCGCGCTGCCTGGAGCTCATCGCACCCAATGCCAAGGAACTCGCACTGGCTGGTGGCGGCTCTGCACACGCCATCTGGCGTCAAGTGCTCGGTGGTGTGACCGGGTTGCCGATCGTTCGGCGGAGCATCGACGACGCGGGCTCGGTGGGCGCACGGCTCTTGGTAGCGGAGGCACGGGGCGAGGCGTTGGTCGTGGATGACGTCAGCCCCGTGCTCGCGCGCGAGGAGACGGCGCGAGCACTTGTGACGACGTACTCCGAGCTGCGAATCGACGCCGATGACGCGGCGCGAGCAGTGCTTGGGCTGAGGAATTGAGCTCCGGGGGTGGGACTCGAACCCACAAGCATCTTGATTAACAGTCAAGCGTTCTGCCAATTGAACTACCCCGGAATGGCCCCGAGGATAGCAGCGCGCGTCCGAGACCCATCACCGAACGATGCGTTCGCGAACAGGAGTAGCGGACGGAGCAGCAGCCGTTCGCACGTTTCGCCAGGCCGAATCCCGGCATCGGGAACCGCCCGGTCGGACTTGGGAAACTGCGAGCGTGGGACTCCTGTCACCTCCGACCGATGCTCTTCCGCAGCGTCGAGATGCAGCCCTTCGCGAAGGCACGGACCAACGCGCACTCCCGCCTCGTCGATCGCGAAGAACCTTCGAAGCCAGAGGCAGAACGCTCGGACCATGTCGGGATTCGTGTTGGCGAAGCAGACCTCACCATCACCCTCGACCCTGCGCCCGCGTAGAGCGCAACGCCAGCGACGAGGAGTGCCTGGTCATCGAAGACACGGACGCGTCGGATCCCTTCCTCGTTGCATTCCTCGAACTCGCGGAGCTTGCGCTCGTGGAAGGGGCTCGGGCGTCGTCGGGGTCCGTATCGGCGCCTGGATGGCGTGCAGGGGACGTCGCGAACCCCGACGGAGACGGAGGACGTCGACAGGTCGAGCACGTCGGCGATCTCCTCGAGGTTCCTGTCCTCGGCGCGCGGGCGACGCGCTTCTTGACGTTCTCGGTGCTTGCCTGGCGAGCCCATGCTTCGACGGTGGCGACGGGGTGTGACAGCATCGTCAGATGCCGAGAATTCCGAGATTCCGACTGGGTGTGGTCATCGGATTCGGGGCCGGGTACTACCTCGGCACCAAAGCCGGGCGCGAACGCTACGAGCAGCTGCGCTCCCTCGTCGCCAAGTCGCCGCTCGCCAAGGTGCAGGCCGCGTACGAGCTCGGACTCGAGCGCCTCCGCGACACCCCGCTCCCGAGCCCAGGCCAGGCCGTGGTGCCGCCCTCGAACAACTGACGCTCGCGCGCAATCCGATCGGGGCCCTCGGCCGTAGTCTCAGGTGACGTTCCCGCACCCACCAGGAGACCCCATGCGCTCGAGGTCGATGTCCCGCTTGCTGCTCGCCGCCGTGCTCGCCACGGGCATCGGTATCGCCGCCGAGATCACCCCGGCCGTCGCGGGCACCGCATCCCACCACGCGGCCGCGACGCCCGCCAAGAAGAGGAAGAAGAAGGCGACGATCAAGGTGGCGACGACGAGTGCCGGCGCGATCATCGTGGCTGCGAACGGCAAGACCCTCTACGCCTTCGACCCCGACGGAACCGACACGAGCACTGCGCACTGCTCGGGCGGATGTTCAGGTCTGTGGCCACCACTCACCAGCTCCTCCAAGCTCGTCGCCGGCAAGGGCCTCGACACCACGAAGCTCACGGTCGGCGGGGCGAAGCAGGTCGCCTACAACGGCCATCTGCTCTACTTCTACGCACCCGACGCAGCTCCCGGCGCCACGGGCGGCCAAGGCGTGGGCGGCGTGTGGCACGTCGTGGGCGCGGACGGGAACCCGATCACCTGAGCACGACACTGATCAGCGAAACGGCGTCTCCCCGGGCGCACGCTGCGCGAGCCCGAGGTCGAACGCCAGCGCGCGCTCGACGCCAGGGTCGCTCAGCCGGTGCTTCGTCGTAGCGGTTCCCATTGCGACCAGGGTCCGGGACGCGATCGACGGTGCTACGCCCGCGGTGTCGATCGTCGCGATCGCTCGCGCCGGCTGATCGCCGTCCATTCGACCACCACGACGAGCACGCGTAACGTCACGCGGTGGAACGCATCGGGTGGTTCACGACCGGGATCGACGAACCGTGCCCGGCGCTGGAGCAACAGGTCTTCGTCCGCGAACGCGTCGATGCACCCGAGGGACTGGAGATCGTGGCCGCGACGCCGAACCTCGGGCTGCATCCGGGACTGCGCCGAATGACGGCGAGCACTCGGCTCGACATCCCGACGTGGTGGCGAGCGCTCGTCACATCGCCGCCGTACGACTCCGCCGGCCCGACCGTCACGATCCTGAGGCCGCGGGACACGACGCCGGTTGACCCCGCCGAGCAGCTCGTCGCCGCTGGTGTGGCCGCGCCCGAGATGACGGCCCGCGCCGCGTCACTCGAATGGCGGTTCCCTCCCAACACACCGCCGACAACGCTGGTCGAGTTCTCCGTTGGCGCGCTCAACGCGCGGGGCGGACCGGGACTCACGGGCGAATGGCAGTGGACCGTGCGAGCGAAGGGGCTGGTGCCACGATGACGGGGCGGACACGTGGCTCGTGGTGGGAGCGCCCGGTGTCTCGCCGGGCGTTGCTGCAGGCCTCCGCCGTGCTCGGCGCGGGCGGAGCGCTGCTGGCCTCGCGACTCGGTGACGTGGCGGCCTGGGCCGCGCCCCTCGGACCGGGCGTCCGCCCGAACCCGCACCTCCCTGAGGGGACCGACACACTGCCCCAGATCGAGCACATCGTCGTGCTCATGATGGAGAACCACTCCTTCGACAACTACCTCGGAATGCTCGGCCGTGGCGACGGCTTCCCGCTCGACCCCGACGGGAAGCCGAAGGCGACGAATCCCGACGGCGCGGGCAACCTCGTGCACGCGTTCCGCATGCCGAGCACGTGCCAGCTCCGAGCGCGACCGAGCCAGGCGTGGAACGCGTCCCACCTCGCGATGGATGGTCGACGCAACGACGGCTTCGTCAAGGCTGGCGGCCCGGTGGCGATGGGCTATTGGACACCGGAGGACCTGCCGTTCTACAGCGCTCTGGCACGCACGTTCGTGCTCGCCGACCGGTGGTTCGCGTCGGCGCCGGCCCAGACGTTTCCCAACCGCCGGTTCCTCCTCGCGGGCACGGCGTCGGGGCACGTCACCAACGACTTCAACCTCACGCCCGGACCGCCGAACGGGACGATCCTCGATCGACTGGACGCGCACGGCATCTCGTGGCGCAACTACTTCGCGAGCCTGCCGACCGCAGCGCTGTTCCCTGACTCGATCAAGAACCGCCCCGGCAACCTCGTCAACGTCGACCGGTTCGCCACCGACGCGGCGGCGGGCAACCTCCCCGCGTTCAGTCTGGTGGACCCCGACTTCGAGACCACCTCGGAGGAGAACCCCCAGGACATCCGCAAGGGTGAGGCGTTCGCCGCGCAGATCATCAACGCCGTGCTCAACGGAGCGAAGTGGTCCAAGACACTGCTCATCTGGGTATATGACGAGCACGGCGGCTACTACGACCACATCCCACCACCGCGCGCAATTGCACCCGACACGATCGCACCGATGATCACCGTGCCACCCGACCAGCCCGGGGGATACGACCGCTACGGTTTCCGCGTACCCGCCGTCATCGTCTCGCCCCATGCGCGGCGAGACCACGTGTCGCACACGCTCTACGACCACACGTCGATCCTGAAGCTCATCGAGACGAAGTGGAACCTGCCCGCGCTCACCCTGCGCGACGCGCATGCGAACAACCTGCTCGACGCGCTCGATCTCAAGGGCAAGCCTGCGTTCCTTCAGCCGCCGAAGCTGCCCGCAGCGTCACTCGAGAAGAACCCGGCCGCGTGCCCGCCGATCGACGCGTCCTCGATCCCCCCGGCGGGCGCCGTCACTGCGGCACCCGCGCGCCCGTAGCGGGCGATGCCAGCCGATGAGTACCGCTCGAAGAGGTAACCGAGCTGGCCCGCGAGCAGGCTGGCGCAAGGCCCATCGCGCACGATGCCTCTGTATCCACGCGCCTCGAAACATGGTGCCGGCGTGCTCGTCGGCGTGGCCTGACGCCGGGTCGGCGCGACCCGCTCAACCGGAACGAGCGCCCGCGCCCGGCGGGGCGGTGGCCGCGTCGACGATCGCCTTGTACAGGCGCGGTGCGACCCACGTGGCCCCGGGGACCTCGAAGTGGCCTCCGTCGCGCGGGCGCAGCCGGATGCCGGCGACCTCCTCCGGACAGGGTGCGCCCCCGGGACAGACGATGCGCGCCAGGTCGACCGCCACGACCGAGTCGGGATGGTCGCGGGCGTACCGGCGGTAGATGGCGTTCATACGGGCGATTCGCTTCACCACGTCGGTCTTCGCCGGACCCCGATCGCTGAACTTTGCCGGCGCGGGGAGGAGCACGAGGGCGAGCTTCGCGCCCCCGGCCGAGAGGCGGGCACGCGCCTCGTCGAGCAGCCGCCGCCACACCTCCTCGCCGCGGGGTGTCATGATCCGAACGATCTCGCCGTTCACCTCGCGGTCCGCGGACTCCCAGCTGCTCAACGCGACGACCAGCTGGGGCGACAGGCTGGCGATGGTCTCCTGTTGGATCCGCGGCTCGTCGTCCGAGCAGCCGACTCCCCAGGGGACGCGCACGCCCTTGTCGTCGACGGGGTATCCCGTGAGCACCCCGCATCCCGGGCGCACGGCCGCGGTGAGTTGCACGCCGTGCTGGCCGGCCTCGTTGGCGAGTGCGGGTGCCAGCGTGTCCGCGATGGAGTCGCCGATGAACACGATCGGGTTCGGCGTCGCGGGCGCCGACGACGCCGGCGCGCCGGGCAGGGTCGTGGTGGTCACGACCGTCGCGTCGGTGCGCAGGACGCGATTCGGGTCCGCGACGAGGTAGGCGGGCGGGGGCGTCGCTCCGCTGGTGCCGAGGAGCAGCACGCCGAGACCCACTGCGAGGCCGACGGGTGCGGCGATCCAGGCCATCCGGCCCCGGGGCCACTTTCGCTGCCGGACCGGCATCTCGATGAGGTAGTACGACAGCGTCGCAAGGGCGAACGTCGCTGCGAGACGTATCCCGGCCAGCTCCCAGCCCCCGATCCGCGTCCGGCCTTCGGAGATGGCGATGGTGACGGGCCAGTGCCAGAGATACAGGCCGTAGGAGATCGCTCCCACCCATCGGACGGGGCGCAGCGAGAGCAGCGCCGTCAGCGGCGAGGCAACCGGCGCGGTGACCGCAAGGATCAGCACTGCGACCGCGATCTCGAACCCGAGGAAGCCCCCGGGGTAGAGCCACGACGTCGTGTCCTGGGTGCCGGCGAAGGCCCAGACGACCGCGATGGCAGCCGCGACGCCGGCGACCTGGACCCACACCGACGAAGCGCGTCGACCCTGCGATCGAGCCAAGAAGAGCGCCAGGAGCGCACCGATGAGCAGTCCGTGCGCCCGCGAGTCCGTGCCGTAGTAGGCCCGGGACGGGTCTGTGGACTCGTAGAGCAGGCCCATCACGCTCATCGATCCGATGAGGCCGACCCCGCACACCGCAGCGAGCAGCCAGGTCCGCCCGCGCGCGACACGCAGGGTGACGAACGCCAGCAGTGGCCAGACGAGATAGAACTGCTCTTCGATCGCGAGCGACCACATGTGGCGAAACGGTGACGCCTCGCTCGAGGCGTCGAAGTACGACTGGCCCGAGGTGATGAAGTGCCAGTTCGCACCGTAGAAGAGTGTCCAGATGCCGTCGCCGCGGATCGCGTCGAGTCGATCGGTCGATGACGCCAAGGCGGCCCAGATGGCCACCGCGAGCACGACGAGCACCAAGGCCGGGAGCAGGCGGCGGGCTCGGCGCACCCAGAACGCGACGAAGTCGATACTGCCCGATCGGCCCCACTCGACGACCAGCAGGGATGTGATGAGGTATCCGGAGAGGACGAAGAACATGTCGACGCCGAGGAAGCCGCCCTGGAGCTCCTGGGCACCGAGGTGGAACGCGATGACGGCACCGACGGCCACGGCTCGTAACCCGTCGAGCCCCGGCTTGTGCGAGAACGTGGTCGGGAGGTTGGTCCGACCGGAATCGTCGCCAGGCGCCCCGCCGTGCTCGCCGCCCAAGCGCGTCGAACTGCTCACGCGGATCCGATCACAACGTTCGGGAACTCGTCGGGACCCGTGCTGAAGTCGGACTGGACGACCCTCACACTGTCCGTCACGGGACGGCCCAACGTGCCCGGCGCGTACTGATCTGTTCGTTGCACGGCACCTTGAAGAGCGTATGGGTCGAGTCTGTCAATCGCGACGCGACCGCCATCTTCGGCGCGGGCCATGACACGATCGCCCGCATGAGTCGGCCGTGCCCGCGACGGACCTGACCGCCGGTCGTCAGGCCGGGACACCGAGCAGGTCGAGAAGTCGGGGCGCGAACCAGTCCGAGCCCGCACGGTCGAAGTGGCCGCCATCTGCGGGTCGCGGCGTCACGCCATCGGCGAACGTGACCGGGCACGGCGGAGTCGCGCTCGGGCACAGGACTCGGTCCAGACGCACGAGCGAGAAGCGGCTCGGATCGCTGCGGACGACCTCGCGCAGCATCGACTGGTGCGCGTAGGTGTCCCGGATCTTGCTCGCCGACGGCACGCCCTTCTCGCTGGTCGTTGGCAATGCCGGCGACAGGAAGACGATGTGGCGCCCCGATCCGGGCGGCGCGATCTGATCTGCGGTCTCGCGCACGAGGCCAGCGAGCCCGGCCCGCCCGGCCGCGCTTCGGGCGTCGTAGGTGACACCATCGACGAGGTGTGGCGCGGCGTCCCAACTCGAGAGCCAGAGGTAGACATCGGCGCCCCGGGCCACCATGTCGGGGATCGTCTGAGTCGCCAAACGCCGCTCGCAGCCCGGCGACCACGGCACGATGGACCCGTCATCGGCAACCACAGGACCCCGGATCATCCCGCAACCCGAGACCACGATGGCGCTGGCATCGAGGCCACGGCCGCGGGCGGCCGGGACGAAACCCCACGAGACCGTGTCGGCCACGGAGTCCCCGACGACCGCGACGCGGGTCCCCGGTTGCATCGGCGGCGTCTGCTCCAGCCCCCGCGCGGCCACCGCGGCGGTCGCGAGCCCGGGCTCGGTCGGGATCGGGTGGCTGTGGGCTGCCCAGATGCGCACCGAGGCGAGCGCCACGAGAGCAAGGATGACAGCCATCGTCAGCCCCACCCCCCGCCGCACGCGCACCTCTCTCCTCGAGACTCGACCCTGTCGGCGCATGTCCCGTTCAGTGTGCGCGGGACCCTCCGACGCCGCCTAGGGCACAAAGGCCCGCAGATCGAAGCTCTCGAGGTTGGTGCGCTCGGGCGCGCGACCGCGCTGCAAAGCAAGCACACGGGCCCGCACCTCGCGAACACACGCGAAGAGTGCAACGACGCAACTCGGCTCCAGGCTGGGTCGCCGCGTACTGACGGCGGGCCGGCAGCTGAGTCGCGTCGCTGACGTCGACCTCGTCGAGGGACTGGCCCTCGAGGATCCGACGAGACACCGACGCGCCCCGCTCGTCGACCCATGCCTTGATCCGCGCGACCTTCGCCGGCGCGGCATCGATGCGGGCCTGCGAATTCGCGATCACCAGCTCAGCCATATCGAACGCGAGCCGGGCGCCGTTGTTCTGATCGGCGAACACCCAATGCCCTGGCCGGTCGCGTCGACCTGATCCTGCCCGCCTTGGCCCCGGGCACCGCGTCGTCGATCCGACTGGCCACCACCTGCCCTCATCGTGCGGACCGCAACAACGCTGAGGATGGCTGTGAGCCCGGCACTGCTCAAGTGGCGGATGCCGCCTCTCATGGGCAACCAGGCTGCCGGCCCGGGGGTGCCCCAAACCGGGGGCTCTGGTGCGGTCGATCCCTCACGGGGCTGGGCTGGAAGCCCACGAGTCCCGGCACCACCTCCGTGGGCCTCGGGACCGGAAGCTCGGGAAGAGCGATGGGCGCGGGGCTCCAGCTAGCGAGCCGCGAGCACGGCGAAGAAGTCGCGCTCGCCGGGGACGAGGTATCGGTTGTTGGCGCGCTCCATGTCCGGGAGTAGCTTCACGCCGTCGACGGCAGCGGGATTCGCGGGGTCCGTCTGCTGGTACGTGTACGCGCTGGTCCAGGTCGGGTTGATGTCGAGCTCCATGGCTCGGACCGCGCCGGCGCGTTGCAGCAGGACGGCAAGCGTCACGGCGCTGAGTCCGGGGCCCGCGACGTAGACGAGTGCGCCACTGGCGTCGATGCCGACACCCGAGCGCCAGACGAAGACCTTGTTGCCCAGCGTTGCACCCCAGGCACCGTTGGAGTTCGACGGCAGGCCCGGGACGGGCTGACCGTGGTCGACGATCAGCGCGAGGTTCTGGCGAACCGAGGCGACGTTGAGCGTCATCGTGAAGTCACGACCCCACATTCCGACATCGGCCTTGCCGTTGGTGTCGATCACGAGTGAGGCCGCGCCGTCGACGAGCGGGCGGACGATCTGACCGTCGGTGTAGACGCCGCCGAGTGAAGATGCGATCTTGAAGCCGGAGTTGAACGCAGCGACGAGGCCGGCCCGCTGCTCGACAGGCACCTGGGCGCCCCACGTCTGGGGCCCACCCGGCTCGACGAGTCCGGGAACGTACACGGTCTTGAGGAGTTTCGTGTCCATCCACATCGCGCCCGCGACAAGGCTCGTGTGCACATTGTCAGGCCGAAAGAACGTCGTGAACACTGCAGGTAGACCCGCGACCTGGCGACCGGTCGGTTGCCAGACGCCCTCGTTGGCCAAGGGCGTAGCGACCAGCGGCTGCATGTTCGTCGGCGGCGCGAGGTGGGGTGCCACCGCGGGCACGACCACCTGGGGGTGCTTGGGGATCGCGACACCCTTTGGAGCCGCGCCGTGTGGCAGGCCGTGCTCGGGCCTGCCACCGATCGGCGGCGGATTCGCCGTGAACCACCAATGCTCGACCGAGTCGACAACGCCGCTCATCCCGTGATCGCGCAACCATTCGACACTGCGCGCAGGCCAGGGGTCGGTGCCGGGCGCGGACAGCGCCCGATAGTAGGACCAGCCGACCGGAATCAGGATCAGGGCGAGCACGACCGCGACGGCCCGACGCGCGACTCGGCGACGTTGCGTCCGCCGCGCCCTCTGCCGGGCGCTCGGCGCCGAACGGGCTGACGATGCCGGGACCGGTGCTCGGGCAGGGTCGGGTGCCCATGCGATCCCGGGCGCCGCCGCCACGGGGACCGGCTCCGTTGGGGCCGTCGAATCGATCACCGGATACCGCACATTCGGTGCATCACACTAAGCAACATCGACAACACAAGCGGTACTCCCGGTGGGCTCAGCCTCGCAGAAGGCGGGGCCAGCGACGGCAACCGCGACCATGATCGCAGGTGGAGCACGGCGGCTGGCGTCGGGGGGGGCGATCAGGCCGAGATGGTCCGGCAGCCCGGGTGGGGTCCACTCGGCGGCTCAGAGTCGTGGCCGCGGTGGTAGTCCTGAGCGCGGTCACCGCCGCGTGTAGCGGTTCGCACACCGGGTCGGGGACGTCGGAGCCGGCCGTGAGGAGGCTGGTCGCCCCGCCAGCACGCGCCCGCCACCGGGCCGTCGGGGTCGCGCCCGGCACCTCTGCGGTCGCGACCCTTTCGTCGGGCGATGCGGAGCGCTCCTACCGCCTCCATGTCCCCGCGTCGTGCGACGCCGCGGGACCGGCACCGCTGCCAGGCCACGACGCACCCAGCCAAGCCCTCGACGCGACTGGCGTGACCTGGAGCTTCTTTCGCCGGCACCACCGGTGAACGCCAGCTACGCCCCGAGGACGACGAGGCAGTCGGCACCGGTGGCGCTCGCCGGCACCGTTCGGGGGAACGGTTCGACGACAAACCCACCACCCGAGCGCTTGGCCAACGTCACCGCCTCTCGCTCGAAGCCGGGCGCGCACTGCACCGCCCGGCCCGCCCGTAGCACCGCGTCACCGACACCGATGATCACGTACCCGGCACCCCGCAATGTGATCGCTTCGGTGCTGGCCGCCTTCGCCACATGGGACGCGTTCAGCACCGCGACGCGCACCTGCGAGGGCGTCCGCTCGCCGCCCGCGACCGTGGTCGTCGTCGCGCCGCTGCTCGAGCTCCCCGACCGCGACGTCCCCGTCGACGGGCCCCGGCTCGAGCCTGAACTCGAACTCGAGCCCCCCGAGCCCGCACGTCCCACTGCCAGGACACCACCGAGCACGACCAGCGCGGCCGCGAACGGCGCCACGCGAGCGGCGACCTGGCGAGATCGACCGCGTACGGGAAGTCCCTCGGCGCGGCGAATCCGATCCCGGCGACGGCCCAACGCCTGGAGCAACGCGTCCAGACAACACGCAGCGATCCCGACAACGGCGATGAGTCCTAGCCAAGCCAAAGTGCGTCCTTCGTCTCGCCCCGGTTATCTGGTGTAACACGCCGGGCGCGGCGCGCACGGCTCGGGGCTTGCGAGCCAACGCCACTACCGTGGCCTCCGGGGCGAGCGCCGGTGCTACGCCCATCGGTCCGGAGACTTCGGGTGACGAACGTCGGTCGTGGTGCGACGCGAGCATCACGCTCGGCGCGCCGCGCCCGGCGCCGACGGCGCCTCCTGACGATCACCGCGGCGACCTCGGCGCTCGTCGCGGCCGCGATCGCCGTGCTGCTCACGACGAGGGCCTCGACTCCGGCGCCGCGCGTGGCGCAGCCACGTGCGGCAGCCACGACGACGAGTCGGGCGGTGACGACGACGAGCGCACCGACCACGACGACGACCGTCGACCCCGGCACCCTCCCCCAGACCCCCGACCAGCCCCCGTCAAGCGGCCCCGAGCTTGACGCGGGGGTCACCGCACTCTGGCAGGCAGTGCTCGCCGACGACCCGACTTTGGCTACACCGTTCTTCTTCCCGCTCTCGGCTTACGTCCAGGTGAAGGCGATCAGTGACCCGGCCGGCGACTGGCAGCGCCGCCTCGTGGGTGCATACCAAGCCGACATCCACGCGCTCCACGCGCGGCTCGGGGCGGGGGCATCCAGCGCACGACTCGACGGCATCGACGTCCCGGCGACCGCGACCTGGGTCCAGCCTGGCGCCGAACACAACACGCTGAGCTACTGGCGCGTCTACGGCACCCGTGTGCGCTTCAGCGTGGATGGTCGATCCGACTCGTTCACGATCGCGTCGATGATCTCGTGGAGGGGACGCTGGTATGTCGTCCACCTGGCCCGCATCGCGTGAGCGAGACACCGAAGGCGCAGCCATCGGCGGCGTGCGAAGGTGGGGTCTTCCGAAGGAACGTAGCGATGCATGACCGCAGCCGACGTGGATCAGGGCGTCAACGAACTCGCCGGCCTCCCTGCGGCGAACAACACCTTCTCCCCGCTCAGTGGTCCGACCGGCGCCGCCTTGGTGCAAGTCCGCCGCACGACACATTGATCCACTTCGGTCGCCTCATCGGCGTCCTGGTGCTCGTGGCGGTGATCTTCGGCGCGTGCGGTGGCAGAGCTTTCGAGGCGACCCACCGCGCTCGGCCGACGGGCCCCTCACCGCACGCGACGCCGCCGACCATGCGGCCCGTTCCTTCGACGACCTTTCCGGTCGGCGCGCTCCCTGTCGGCGTACATGCCGACGTGTGGGTGGACACGTCGCGTCGCCTCCCCCCGAACGGTGGTGCTCCGAGTGCACCGCAACGGTCGATGCCGACCACGATCTGGTATCCCGCCGTCGGTCGATCCGGTGCGGACATCAAGGCCGACGCCGCGCCGGACCTCAGCGACGCGCCGTTCCCCCTCGTGGTGTTCGCGCACGGCTTCGCGGTGACGCCGCTCACCTACAACCAGATGCTCGCGCGCTGGGCTTCCGCGGGGTATGTCGTCGTGGCACCGGCGATCCCGCTCCTCAACGCCGATGCGCCCGGTGGCCCCAGTCATGCCGACTACGGCAGCGCCAACCTCGCCGATTTCGAGTTCGCCGTGAGTGAAGCGGTGCGACGTGCCCAAACGCCGGGTGACCTGCTCGCGGGTGTGGTCGATCCTGATCACGTTGGCGTCGCCGGTCATTCGGACGGGGAGGTCCTTGCGTACCTGTTGGCCTTCGCCCCGTGTTGCCACGACCGGCGCGTGAAGGCCGCGATCTCGATGGCCGGCAACCTCGACAACGCCCGTCAGCTCCCCGCGAGCACCGGCGTGCCGCTGCTGCATGTGATGAGTGAGCTTGACGAGTACAACCCCTACCCCGCCGCGATTGCGTTCGATCGCGCCCATCTCGCATCGCCCCGCTATCTGCTCACGCTGAGCGGCGCGCGCCACCAATCCCCGTATGTCGATCCCGCCGACGGGCATTTCGACGTGGTCGTGGCCGCGACGGTCGACTTCCTTGATCTCACGCTCAAAGCCCGCCCCGAAGCCGTTGCTCGGCTCAGCACCGACATCGGCGCCGCGGGACCAGGGGCGCAGCTGGAAGGGTCGCCGAAGCTCGCTCCTCCGCCCTCGTGACGGCCTCCACCGTCGTCGATCACCGCGGCGCGTACACCATGACACCGTCCACACGGTCGACGACGCGATACCGCCGGTGGAGGTAATTCCCAAAGCGCGGGAAATCCGCAGGCGACGCATACTTCGCGTTGCGGATGTCGGCCGGTGCGAGGTCGAACACGAGCGCCGGCGGATGATCTCGTAGGTCAGTGTCGAAGTCGTCCCACGCGCCTGGCGTCGCAAAGCGCATCGCCGAGTGATCTGCGGGCCGGCCCCCGCTCTGACCGGTCAAGAAGCCCGTTGTCGCAAATCGGGTTGCCGGCACACGCTGCGAGTACCAGTACACCTCGGGCAGGTGACCCCACACGAGGATCCGTTGGTCGGATCGAGTGTGCCGGCGCGCGTAGGCGGCAAGGTCGCGCGCGACCGAAACCGGCTCCGCCTCGGGTCCGAGCAGGGCTGGGAGTCCAAAGATGACGATCGGCACGATCACCGCAGCCGCGACAATCGTCAGGATCCGACGCGACGCACGGAGAAGCGGACGGGCCGCGAGGAGACAGAGCGGCGGAAGGAGCTGCAAGTAGTAGTGGCCGAAGAATCGGAAGCCGCTTACTGTCCCGACGACGCCCGATGCGGTCCACAACCAGAGGTCGACATCTTCGCGTCGGCGCCGCCAGGCCCAGGCGGCCAAGACCAGAATCGCCGCGTTCGCCAGCACGAAGACGACTGTCTGGCGGGTGAAGAGCCCCGCGATGTAGCCGACATCGCCGCCGGCATCGAGGTAGCCCTCATTGCTCGTGAACACCCAGCGTAGAAAGTCGTGCGGTCCGAACGCGACTGCAGACAGGATGATGGGTACAAGGACCCCGACTCCGAGCATCGTCAGACGGCGCGCCCGTTCGCTCGCCCGCGTCGCGCTCGACCACACGATCCAGACCAACGGAAGCAGCGTGGTCGCAGCCGTCTGCTTGACCAGGGTCGCGACACCCAGCGCGAGACCGGCGCCGAGCGGGCGACGACGTGCCGCGAGGGCGACCGAGGCCACCATCGCCGGCAACATGAACACCTCGAAGCTGGCGGTCTGGGTGTCCCGCGCGAAGAGCGCGCCCGACGCGCCCAGGAAGAGCAGCCCCGCGATGAGCCCGGCGCGATCCTTTGAGAATCGGCGACGTGCCTCACCAGCGAGCAGCCAGGCGGTGAGGACGTTGGCAAGCACCGCGAGAACCCGAACCGCGAGCAGGTCGTCGTCGCCGGTCAACTCGAACGTTGCCGCGTAGAGATACGGCACGACGGGTGGCTTCCGATCGACGGTGTCGACGTAGAGGTGCCCCCCGCCTGTCAGCACCTGGGCCTGGGTCGCGAGGTAGGCCTCGTCGGAGTTGTACGACCGATTCGTCAGCGCGGGAAGGTGGACCATGACACCCGCCACCAGCAGGAGGAATACGAGGCGCGCCCCACGTGTCCAGGGTTTCGAGGCGACACGCGTCTTCACTCCGCGTGTGGCGACCACGACCTCCGAGGCTAATGGCCGTCGTCCCTTCTCATGGCGCGAGTCGTATAGTTGAGGTTCTTGATCGTGTGCACCGGTCCCCGACCAGCACCATGACGGTGCGCTCTCAGGCCACAGGCCCTCGCGGGCTCCCGGGCGCCTCGCCGGGACGCCGCGAGCAAGGGTGGCGCCCCACCCGCGTACAGGTCGCGCTCGGGGTGTGGCTCTTGGTGGTCGGCACCATCACCTTGCGGTGGGGACTTCCCTCGAGCCGCCCCCATCTCTTCCTCGTGATCGGACTCGGATTGATCGCGGCGAGTGTGGGCCGACCGGCCGAGATCGGCCGACTCGTTCGGGACTGGCTACCACTGTTCGTGCTGCTCACGGTCTATGACACGTTGCGTAGTCACGCCGACGAATGGGGCGCCGCACATGTGATGCCCCAGATCCGTGTCGACCGCTGGCTGTTCGGCGGTCAGGTCCCCACGGTGCAGCTCCAGCACAGCCTGTTCACCCCGGGGAGCCCACACTGGTGGGACTACGCGAGCTTCGTCGTCTACCTCTCGTTCTTCTTCGTGCCGCTCATCGTCGCGGGCTTGCTGTGGAGATTCGCCTACGGACGGTTCCACCGATACGCGGTGCTCTTCGTCGCACTCTGCTTCACGGCCTTCGTGACGTACGCGCTCTTCCCGGCCGCGCCCCCCTGGTTCGCGAGCCAAACGACCCACTCGCTCGCACCTACCGCGAAGATCGTCGATGAAGTTTGGGTGCACCTCGGACTGCACCAAGGCGCCACCCTGCTTTCGGCGCGTGCGAACCTGGCCAACCCGGTCGCTGCAGTTCCATCTCTGCACTCCGCGGTCGTGTTCTTCATCATGCTCTTCTTCTGGGGTTCTGCCGGGCGGTGGCGGTGGCTCCTCGCGCTCTACCCTCTGGCAATGGGCTTCGCGCTCGTGTACATGGGCGAGCACTACGTCGCGGATGTGCTGCTCGGTTGGCTCTACGCGACGGCCGTGTTCGTGGTGGGGAGCTACTTCGCGGACCGATGGTCCGAACGTCGCGCGGCCGCGACTGTCGTTGTCGGCAGCCGTGACGCAGCCATCAGCAGTCTCGGTCAAGGCGCGACTGCGCAGTAGCGGCGGTGTGGCAGAGGATCACGCGCTCGAGCTGATGCTGCGTGATCTTGGTGCCGATGATGGTGGCGTCTCGGAGGTTCGCACCGACGAGCGACGTTCCCGTGAGGTTTGCACCGGAAAGGTTTGCCGACCCGAGGTTTGCGCCGCGCAGGTTCGCACCGGACAGGTTCGCACCGGCGAGGTTCGCACCGAAGAGATTCGCGTGGATCAAGGTCGCGCGGCTGAGGTCAGCGCGCCGAAGATCTGCGCCGTAGAGGTCCGCCGAGGTCATCTCCCCACCGCGCATGTAGGTCCCGGCACATTGGGCGCCCTGTTGGATCGCACACCCTCCGACTGTGGACACATCATCCTGACGACAGCCCGCTCCGAGCGCTGCGAGTGCCAGGGCCACAGCCAACAACAAGGCGGGAAAGAGTCGACGGTCACGACGCGTCAAGTCGCACGAGCATCCACCTCGCCGTGCGCCTCTCCGGGGTACGAGGAGCATTCGACGTCGATGGAGGTGAACGTGACCGGGTTCGCCGGGTGCGAACAAGCCATCGCGCACTGGGTCAGCACTCACGCACTTGGTTTGGTCTACACCTCGGTGTCGTCGACACGCTTCACTTCTTCGGTGCCCTCGCCCACGCCGGCCCGAAACTCCTTCGCTGCTTCACCGACCGAACGAGCCAACTTCGGCAGTTTCGCCCCGCCGAACAACAGCAACGCGACCATGAGCACGATCAGCAACTCCGCGGGTCCAACATCCATCGGCCAGCTCCTCAGGTCGTCCCTAGGGTAGGCGGAACGCGCCCCGTTGTCGCGCGCGTGTCGCCCATCGCAACGCCCCCGGTGCGCGTCAACTCGGGGCGGCACTGGACTCCGCGATCGCCGCGAGGCGCTCGAGGGTCTGCTCCATCCCGGTGCGGTTATGCGTGGCACGGTCCGCGACGCCGGTCACCAGTCGGGCAAGCGGCTTGAACATGCCGGCTCGTTGCTCGGTCCAGGTCTCGGTGACCCGACACCCGGTCGCGGTCGGCTCGAACGTGTAGCTCCACTCGGCGACCTTGAGACCCATCGCGCTCACACGAAAGGAGAACCGGCGGCCGGGATCAGTGTCGACCACTGTCGCCACCGTGTTCCACTTCCGCTTCCCGATGCGGTTCGCGCCGCGGAACTTCGCGCCGGACTGCGGACCCGTCGCGCCCCCCAGCCACCTGCCGCCCTCGTTCTCGGGCGACCATTGGCCCATCCGGGTCATGTCAGAGACCATCGCCCACACCTGCTCCGCGGGCGCACCGATCTCGCGAGTCACGCTCACCTGCTCGGCCACGCGCCGGAACGTAGCAGCGATCTGCCGATCCGCGCACGCTACCCGCAGGGAGAGGCCGCAAGAAGACGAGGGCCCTGTTGCACCCTGACGGCGGCAGCGCGGTCGAGGTCGATCGGGTCGGGACCGCTTCAGGAACCGACCCGAACGGAGCCGATACAGCCCCGTCCAAGAAGCTTGCACTGAACGCTGTCGCGGGCCGGAAGGGATCGAACCTTCGACCGCGGGATCACGAGAGGACACAAGGTCGTTGCTCCTGTCCGCCTCGCGTGCGCAACCGTGTGCCGCACAAGCACGCGCGCGCATTCGCCGTGCAGTGCGACGACGCAACCCGCTGCCACACCGGTGCCGAGAACGAGCGCCCGTGTTCAGTCCTGCAGGTCATTGATGAGCTCATGCAGGAGCGTGATGCCCTCGTTCAGGATCGCTTCCTCGGTCTCGAGATCGATTCGGAAGTACTCGGGCGCGTCCCGGGCACCTTGGCTATGAGCCCGTCTGTCCGGTGACGATCTTCTGGAGGATCGCGATGCGCTCTTCGAGCGGCGGATGAGTGTCGAAGAGATGGTGGTACCAGCCCTCGTGGTGTTGCAGCGGGTCGTCAATGCACATCGCCGCCGTCGCGTGGTTGAAGTTGGCGAACGGTTTGTCGTTCTGCTCCAGCTTCTCGAGCGCGTGCATCAACCCCAAGGGGTTGCGTGTCAACTTCGTGCCGCTCACGTCGGCCAGCTCCTCGCGGGAACGTGACAAGGCGAATTGGATCAGCGGACCAACGATGAACGCGACGAGCGTGAGCACGGCTGCGGTCGCGAAGATCACGATCGCGAATTGCTGGCCGTCCCTGCCGCTGGGGCGCATGAAGAGCGCTGCTCTCCACACCAGGCTCGCGAGGATCGCCGCGAACCCGATGAGCGTCGTGACGACAAGTAGGAGGCGCACATCGTAGTTCTTGATGTGGCTCATCTCGTGGCTGACGACCCCTTCGAGCTCCGCGCGATTCATCATCTGCAACAGCCCGGTCGTGGCCGTGATCGACGCTCGACTCGGGCTGGCACCTGTCGCAAACGCGTTGGGAGACGGGTCATCGATCACGTAGACGGCCGGTTTCGGGAGCCCGGCGCTGATCGCCATCTCCTCGACGACGTCGTGGAACTGTCGGTACTGGACCGGATCAGCGGGGTGTGCACCCGATACCGCCAGCACCAGTCGAGTGCCCGACAGCAGTGCGAACACTGCGACGCAGAGCGCGAGGATCCCGGCGACCACGACACCGGTGGAGATCGCCGACCCCGGCGAAGTGGTGCTGCCAGCGAAGAGCTCGCCCAGGAGCGCGCCGATCCCCATCCAGACGAAGACGAACAGCACGATGATGATGACGCTGCGCCGCTTGTTCCTCGCGATCTCCTCAAGCATGGCTCTCACGATAGGTCGGCGTGGTCGCGATCGCTCGTCGGCTGCGCAAGGAGCTCGGGGCGGCGCCTCAGGGCGCCTGGATCGGCATGGGCTGCACGGACGGAGCAGCGGCGTCGCTCGTCACCCGTGGGGGGCGAGCGAGACAGACGGGAACACGGGTGGGTCGGTGCGGGGATGCCCAACCGAAACGTGCTCGTGAGATCGCCGACTGCGCCGCGGGCGCCAGGCGGTCCCGTTTGGCACCCCGACGCCAAAGCGCGTCTCGAGACAGCACACCAGCGAGGCGTGGTCGACCGCCCCTCGTCCGACCCCAACCGATCTGGACCGGTGCCCGATCGTCGCGGGACAGCCGAGCGGCCAGGCCGACGTGTGCCCGGACAATCGCTGCCGATCCGCCGCGCAACCGCATCGTACGGACAGCGCGAGACTGCACGCATGGCCATGCGCGAGGACTGCCGTCACTTCGAGACCCGTACCTACGCCGACGACGGCGAGGTCGCGCGGTTCTGCACCCTCGGCCTTGCCCCCGAGGAGCCGTGGCGGTGTCCGGAGCCCTGTGACCGCTACGAGCGGTCGATGATCGACCCCACGTTCGTGACCGGGCCGGCGTCACGACCGCCCGTGGAAGACGAGCCCGAGGCCGCCCCGGACGACGTCGCTGGCGTCCTGAAGGACGCGGAAGCGATCGTCGAGCACGCAGAGTCGGACGCCATCCGCGAGGTCGAGGAGGCCGACACGAGGAAGGACGCGCGGCGCTGGTGGCGCTTCGGGAAGCGGCGTGGCTCCGATGGGGGCGAGGACGGCTTCGGACTCAGCAGCCGCTGAGCGCTCATGATCTGGTCCCGGGCGCGCCGGGTCGCGGATGGTGATGAGCACCGAGTCGCCACGTCGGGATCGTGGACCCGGTGCCTCGCGCTGGGGGTCCCGATGGTGTGGCCGGCCGCGATCGGCTGACACCGCCGCTCCGTGGCCCGTCACGGGACCCAACCTCACGCGTCGCGAAGAACTCGACCACGATCCACGCCGAGATCCGCCGCCTCGCGATCCGTCTCGCACGCGGTGAACCGGCGAATCAACCCCGAGCTCTCGCGCCTCGGATTCGGGTCGCTGGCGGACCTATTCGAGCTCGTCATGGTCCCCAGCGCGGTTGCGACGCGCCTTCCCGAATGCGCCGAGGGAGCGGAACGTCGAACGGGCCCGCTGGGCAACTCTCGGGCTCGCGAGCACGAGCAAGACGATGACCAGCACGATCAAGACGTCCACAGGGCAGCATCCTCGCGCCCGCGGCGCGCTCACCTGTCATCAGCGCGTGGCGCCGCGACCGACCTGAGGTTCAAGTGCACTCTTGAGGCGGCCGAGCGGGCGCTGCAGGCCCGTGATCGACTGCACGTGCTCACATGCCAGCGCGAGAGCGAGTCGGTCAAGCAGTGACGCAATGTCTCTTGCGAGCGCGACCGAGTCCAAGGGTGCATCTCCGGGCGAAGCAACGAAGCCTTCGATGTCGCCGCGCAGCCCGTGCAGGGGTTCTTCCGAGCGCAGCCGATCCGGCGGCGCAACGGCTCCGATCGCAGCGGCGCGGCGAACCCAGTCCGCGAGTTCAGAAATGGGGGGCTTTACGGCCTGCGCCGCCCCGCGGAGCCGGTCCTGAGAGTGGAATCATGAGAATTCGATGAGTGCAACGCGCCCCCGGATCCGATTCGTGAGGGCGAGCCCGCGAGCGGACAGACTGCACGAGTGACGACGGTTGGGCCGGGAGCACGGGAGCAGCACATCCCGAAACCCTCGAAAGCGTCGCGCGGGCGATCGGCCTTGGCGCGTTACGCGCTACTCCTCATCGCAACGATTTCCGGCGTGCTCGTCATCATGCTCGCTCGTCGGCACTCACCAGCAGGCGTCGCACTCGTCACCATCGCGGTGTTCGCGTCTGGTGCGCTCGCGTGGAAGGAGCAACGGAACGCCCGCCTGAAGGTCGGGGCGGTCGTCGCCGCGATCACCATCGTGTTCGCCGCAGCGCTGGCTTCTCCCCCGCGCTCATCAGCCGATCTGTGGTCGTACACCATCTACGGACGGATCGTGAGTGCGCATGGTGCGAGCCCATACGAGACGGTCCCCGTCACCTTCCGATCGGATCCATTGTTCAAGAAGGTCAGCCCAGCCTGGCGGCACCGAGGTTCGGTGTTTGGGCCCGTCTACGTGGCATTCGCGGCCGCGGGAACGGCGGCCGTGGGAACCTCACCGCTTGCAAACCGCTTGTTCTTCCAGATCACCGCGGCCATCGCCGCGGCCGCGATCCTGTGGTTGGTGTGGCGACGCACTCGGAGCCCCGGCGCGCTCATCTGGCTCGGGCTCAATCCGATCTTCGCCGACGCCGTCAACGGCGGCCACAACGACCTCTTCGTGGGACTCGCAGTCCTCGGGGCCGCGCTGCTCGCCAATCGGCGTCGGGGGTGGCTCGCGGGACTCGTCATCGGCATCGTCGCGTTGGTCAAGCTCACCGGGCTCCTCGCGTTGGTCGGCATCGTGATCTGGGCCTGGCGCCAGCGCGAGCGCCGAGTCGCCGTGACCGCAGTCATCTCCGCCAGCGTTACCGTCCTGGTCGGATACGCGCCGTTCCTCGGCGGCGCCGCACACGTCCTGAGCGGCGCCGACAAGACCGTCACGCCGGCGTCCTTGTGGAATCCGTTGGCTGCGCTTCTCATCGGCCATAACGGTGGGCGAGACATCGCGCACCCACTGGCGCCAAACACCACGCTCACGGTCATCGCCGTCATCGCGTCCGTGACGGTGGCGATCGTCGCGCTGACGTTGGGTTGGCGTGCGGCGATCCAGCGCCGTGCGGACACCACCATCGGGGTAACGACGGCGTCCTACACCGTTGCCGCGGAGTACACCTTCCCGTGGTACGCGGTGTGGGCATTGCCCGTGCTCACCGAGCGCAAGGCGTCGGCCCTCGCCTGGGTGGTGTGGATTCAGGCCGCGGTGATGCTGGCTGCGTGGAGGCTGCCACTGCACCCCGACCCATCGGTGCTCGACACCACCGTGCGGGGGAGCCTCACCTATGCGGCCCCCATCGTCTGTTTCATCGCATTCGTCGTCGTGGGGCTGCGCAGCAACTATGTTCCGGTGCGCTCCTCGGACGACGTCGTGGCGAGCGAGTCATGACGTCCCCGAGGTCGGTTGCGCCCCCGAGGCACGTCTGAACTCCCATTGATTCCAGAGCCAACTCCCCCCAACGTAGACCACCACCGCGTAGAGCCACCCGAGGAGCACGTCGAAGGCGTAATGCTCGCCGAGGTACACGAGTGCGAATCCCATCGCGAGCGGATACACGATGAGCAGCCATCGCCATCTCGTGGTATACGGCCAGAAGAACAACGAGATGAGCAGGATCGTCGCGGCATGCAACGACGGAACCGCCGCGACCCGATTGACGAACTGCTGCGATCCCATGAACCGGGCAGCGTTGACGCCGAGCTCCTGGGAGATGACCGGCGTGATCCGGACGAGCCGAGCAAGGTGACCCTGGTCGCTCGCCATCCACGGCGGCGACGCCGGGTAGAGCGCATAGGTGACGAACGCCGCCATTGCCAGGCCGATCCACAGCGCGACGTACCGGTGGAAGAGGTGATGAGCAAACTTCCAGAGCAGTCCCGCGACCGCGAGCGGGACGAAGAAGTACGAGAGGTAGATGAGGAAGGCTGCATAGTCCCAGACGTGGACGCGGCCGGGCGTGTACAACGCGTGCTGGAGCCCGATCGTCGGCACGGTGCCGCCGAAGAGCCACTCGTCGATCCTGATCTGCGGGTATGTGAATACGTGGCCTACGAGACCCTTCGCCTGCCCGCGAAGGAAGTCGTAGATCGTGAGCAGGGCGAGGAGCGGAACGAAGTCGAGGACGACGCGGGTCCAACCTCGGGGGCGCGAAAGCCCGGCGATCAGCAGCGCCCCCAGCACCCAGAGTCCGACGCGATCACCGGACTGCTGGAGGCCCCACACAAAGGTCGACGCAACGAAGGCGGCCACATAAGCGATGGCGAGTCCCAACTGCCAGCGCCGCCGCGTGGTGGACGTCCGAGGCGCCGCTCCGAGGTGTTCGGTAACGGTCATCTCAGGCGTCGCTCGATCGGGGAGACCAGAAACGGTGCGCATGCAGTCGCCTACGGTAGCCTGGCGGTCCCTGCCCCCCTCCGCACCGAGCGCGACCGCACCGGTGGCGGTGACGGTCGCCGCGGGCCCGCGGTAAGCCCGTCAGGTCTCCGTCGGTTGACCTGATGTCGGAACTCCGAGCGCGAGGAGCACGGCCACCATTCCGACGAGCCCGCTGCGCCACCAAGGAGAGATGTCGTACCCGCGGTCGAGGGCGATGACCAAGCCCGTGAAGGCCACCGCGGTGACAACGACGCCTACCACCAGCAGTACCCAGCGGATGACCAGCCGGGTTCGGGTTCGCGTCGGAGGCGCCATCGAGCGAATCCTCGCACGGGCGCCATGGATACGCACACCGTGGTTCGGCTCCACGATCGTGGTCGGTGTGGCGCTGGTTGCGCGGGCCCCTGGTTACGTGCGCCAGCTCTTCGACTCCGATGAAGCCGCCATCGCGACGATGGGCATGGTGCTCTCACGAGGCGGTGTCCTCTACCGCGATGTCATCGACCGCAAACCGCCAATGGCACCCTTCGTGTATGCCGCTTCGTTCCTCCTGACGGGAACCCGCGATCTCCGACCGCTGCACCTCGTCGCCGCGCTGGGCCTGGGTGCGTCGGCGGTCGTGCTCGCGTACGGCGCTCGGCGAGTCGCCGGCGCCTCTGCAGGATGGTGGGCAGCCGGACTGCTCATCGCGGGCGCGACCGCGATGCGAGCGGTCGACGCGCAGGCAGCGAACTTCGCGCACCTTGCCCTGCTCCCGGCGTGCGGGGCCATCGTCGCGGCACGTACCGGAACCCGACGCAGCGCGGTGCTCGCGGGGGTGCTTGTCGGTATCGCAACGCTCACCCGCCAAACCTGGGTGATCGGCGTCGTCCCCGCCGCGTACGCCGCCTGGTGGTGGGGTGGCCGTCGTCCGGGACGGGCCATCCTCGTGCTCTGCTGCACCGTGGCGACCGTCGCGTCGGTGGCGATCGTGGTGCCGGTCGCAGCGTTCTGGCACTGGACCTTCGCAGGCAACGGGTCCGTCCTCGCGCTCGGGGAGTCCCAGACCATCTTCGAACGCGGCGCGCCCGTGATCGAGGTGTTCCTCCTCGCCAACATCGCCACCTGCTGGCTGGTTGCGAAGCGCGGGTGGCACCGCGACGACCTCGACCTCTGGCTGTGGCTCGCAACCGGGCTCGCAGCGTTCCTCGCCGGGTTCCGGTTCTTCGGGCACTACTGGTTCCAGGTGCTCCCCCCCATGTGCCTCCTCGCCGGCCTCGGCGTCGCCGCCTGCCCGAAGTCACTGCGCCGGATGCTGGTCGTGGTCGTCCTGGCACCTGCCTGCGCCGCGTGGGTGCTCGCCTTCTCACCGCGCCTCGAAGCGCGCCCCAAGATCCGGGCGCTCGCCAACTACGCGCGGGTCCACACCAAGCCGGGCGACCTCGTGACCGTCTGGGGGGCAGTACCGGAGGTGTACTGGCTCTCGGGACGGGCGCCCGGCGGCGGCCTTGTCACCACCGACTTCGTTGTCGGCCGGACCGCCGGGCGCCGCGACGGCCCAGCACGCCGACGGGATGCGACTCCCGGAGCACTCGCCTCGTTCCTCGAGTCGCTCCGCGCTGATCCCCCGAAGCTCTTCCTCGACACTTCGACGGCCGGGACACGCCACTACGACCACTATCCCCTCACCTTCATCCCGGCAGTCGCCGCGTTCGTGCACGCGAACTACCGACGAGTGGCGACGGTCCGCGGGGTCACTGTCTACGAACTACGGCACCGGCGTGCGTGACCGGCGATCGGTTCGATGAACGTCACGCGGCCTGGACCGGATGCCCCGGCAGGTGCTCATCGAGCTGCGTCGCCTGCTCGACCGCCGTTCGCACGGTCTCGAACTTGTGGGCCCCGACGGCGATCGTCTTGTACATCAACCGCCGCATCGACCTCGGGGAACGATGATCCCCTCAGGCACCCCACGACCGGGTGCGTATTCTTCCGAGGCACCGCCGCCATCTCCTGCAACATCTGCGCGAGCGCCGCTTGGTCTCGGCCCACGAACGGCTGAGCTGTCGCCACCGCGGCGAGCGACCATGGCCGATAGACCTCCTCGTGGCGGACGCGCCGCGGCCGCCGGTGCATGAGCCCACCTGGATTGCGCGTGAATGGGGCGCGTAGCCCTCGTCGGCCAACGCGGCCGCCGCGGCTGGAACCGGTCCGCGTGATGCGGGTGACTTTCAGGACAAGTAGTAGGAACGTGCGAACAGGGAAGCCAGCACTACCAGCGCGAGTGCACTGGCGGCCAGGACAACCACGATTCTTCGGGGCGACTGTGCCGCCAGGCGTTCGCCGACGACCGCGAAGCATGGAAACGCGGCGAGCACATAGCGACCCATGCCGAAGAAGTCCTTGGTGAAGACCATTGGGATCGCCAGCACCAAGAGCGTGTACAGGCCGTACGGGCGTCCGAAGCGCCGCAACACCTGCGGTACGAGTGCGAGCGCGACGATCGCGATGAGGAGCTGCGCGAAGTGCGCGATCGCATCTGATGACCAACCCCAGTGGGACAGCTCCCGGAATAGTGGGATCTTGAAGAACGTCGCGAGTCCTGGGGCTTGGTGCCAGTGGCGCTCGGCGTGGACGAACGCAAGCGGATCACCGAATCGGAGAGCAAGGTACGTGCAGTACAGCAGGAGACCCGACGCGGCGAGCGAGGCGATGACGACCTGCTTGAGCCCGAGCGTTCGTCTCACCTTCTGGGTAGTTCGGTCCCTCGACACGTATCCAGATCCGCGTCGTCGATCGCGTTCTCGCTCCTGTTCCCAAGCGAGGGCGATCAGGCCCACGACCAGCGCGATACCGACCGGTCGAGTCATGGTCGCCAGTCCCCCCAGCGCGGCGGCAAGCCACCAGCAGCGGCGCTCCGCCGCGACGAACGCGCCGATCGCGGCCACCAGGAACAGGGCGTCGGAGTACACGGCGCCAGCGACGAAGAAGGCGAATGGATAGAGCAAGAGCGTCAGGACCGCGATTCGTGCCGCGGCTCTTGACATCCGCTCGCTCAACCAAACCCGAAAGAGGATGACTGCCAACGCGCCGCAGACCAGGGTTGTTCCCACCCCGGCGGCCAGGAAGGAGACGCCGAAGAGCGTCGCGGCGTGGATTGCCAACGGGTACGCCGGAAAGAAGGACACGCCGCTGTGCCGCGCTCGCCCGAACTCGTAGCCTCCGCGTGCGATCCGTAGATACCAACGTCCGTCGAAATGAGCCCAGGCGGCCAACCAATCTCGGGTGCGAACCTGGGTTGGATCACGCCGGATCGGCAGCCACGCCGCAGAGGCCGCGACCACTGCGAACAGCGCGCCCGCCACCAACGCGAAGACGCTCGCGCACCAGATGGCGTCCGAACCGCTGTCGGTTGACCCGGCCTCCGAGTCTGTTCTTGCAGTCTCCGTACCCGACATCGCGCCTCAGCCCGACGACTCGGCCGCGGCGAGCGCGACGGCGATCCGGTCGAACACCGCGCGTTCGTCGGCAGTGACCGACTTGGCCGTTTCCCGCCACGGCCTCAGCGATACCGGTCCACCAGGCGCGGATCTCGGCCGCCTCCTCGACGCAAGGCTTCGCGAAGGCCACAACGGCGAGGGCCCGGTCGTCGATCGCGGCGTCGACGATCTCGGCGGGGATCTGTCCCACGTGACCTTGACGTCGTGGCGCGCTTCACGGTTCTCTGCGTCCTGGGCGAGATGGGCGATCAGCTCGTCGGCCGGTCCTCGCTCGCCGGGGTGAGCGATCGCTCGGGCGCTCGCGGCGGCTTCCTTGACGATGGAGATCGGGCCGTGCTCACCCAGCGCGATGACGGCGAGCGTCACCCGTCGTGGCGCCTCGCTGAGGGTCTTCAACTCGTCTCCACTGAAGGCTGTCGTGTCGTTCATTGAGGCTTCGTTGCCGAGGGAGAGAACACCATACGCGCTGGCGCTCCTGAAACCCGGCGACTGCAGCGTGCGGCCAGACGGGTGACCGATCGCCGTCACCCAGAGCCCCCGCACACCGCCGAGACGGCTCCGGTCGGGCACCGTCCTTCCGACCGCCGAGCAGCTCCTCGGAACTGGCGCCGACCCAGACGTGCCCACTCGGGTAGGTAGCCGGTGATGTTGATCTCGCCAGTGGCGAGATCAACCGGCTCAACAAGCTCTGCCACGGAACGTTGTGCGCGGGTTCTCAACGACCACCTGTCGAGAGCGTTCCGGGTGAGCGAGGAATGCAGCGGTCCCCTCGTCGCGCCTCAGCCTTACGCGCTGGTGGCTTGGGCTTCACGGGATCCTCATGCTCGGCGTCGACGATGCACCACGAAAGGCGCCCATCCGACAATCAAGGAGATCCATCGTGAAGTTCCGTCAGCTCCTCGGCGCGGCGGTGATCGTCAGCGTGGCCACCCTCGGCACGGTTGGCGTTGCGTCCGCCCAGACCACGCCCACCGCCGCCAACACGACGAAGCAGAGCCGCTGTGACAAGGCCGAGCTCCGTCTCCCCACGCTCGAGGCCCGCAGGACGCACTCCGAGCAGATCCTC
>Ga0209048_10001081_pt1 | contig 28629 bp, 24 predicted proteins | sample FrelakmetCRP12CR_FD_187146 | JGI IMG/M metagenome (GOLD analysis project Ga0209048, IMG submission 187146) | Freshwater lake sediment microbial communities from the University of Notre Dame, USA, for methane emissions studies - CRP12 CR (SPAdes)... | ecosystem: Environmental > Aquatic >... | reverse complement strand
AGAAACAACGCGCCCCAGAGCATGCCGAACGCAGGCATGACGAACGCGACCGTCAACGCGCGCGTCGGCCCGATGTCGGCGATCAAGCGGTAATACAGCGCGTACGCGATCGAGCTGCAGACGAGCGCAAGCCCAAGGACATTGGCGGCGATCAGCGGCGTGATCGGACCGGCCGGCGGCGCAAATGGCACGAACGGCAGCAGCGCGACCCCGGCGAAGATCTGGCTCCAGCCGGCGATCGCCAGCGGCTTCGCGCCTGCCGCGTGCTTCTTCATGTAGATGCTGGACGCCGCATAGCAAAGCGTCGCACCGAGGCAGGCGGCGACGGCGGCCCCGAACCACAGGTCGGGAACGACGGGCCCCGCCCTGCTGACCAGCGCGACTCCGGCGGCCCCGGCAACGAGGCCGGCGACCTTCGCCCGGCTGAGGCGCTCGTCGAGCAACGGAACGGCCAGCAGCGCAGTGAGGAGCGGCGTGGTCGAGTTGAGAATGACCGAGTACGACGCCGGAAGGTGCAGCGCGGCGAACGCGAACAACATGAATGGCAGCGTCGAGTTGACGATGCCGATCACGACGTACTGGCGCCAGTGGCGGGAGAGTCCGGTGTCGAAGCCGATGACGCGGCAGTAGCCGATCAGCACGGCGCCTCCGATCAGCACGCGCGTCGTCACCGTCAGCACCGGCCCCAGCACGGGCGCGAGCACGCGGATGAAGATGAACGACGCGCCCCAGATGGCGGCCAGCGCGATGAGCCGCCCTACGTCGGACTGGCGCACTAGCAGGCTGACGCCGAGCCCGGCATGGCCGCTTGTGCGGGCGCGGCAACGAGCCCGCCGGCCGCGCGCTGCACCGACGTGGTGGCGACTCCCGCACGCTCGAGTTCGAGCAGCGCGCGTTTGCGCGCAAGCCCGCCAGCGTAGCCGGTAAGAGCGCCGTCCACGGCGACGACGCGATGGCAGGGGATGACGATCGACAGCGGATTGCGGCCGGTCGCGGCACCCGCGGCGCGAATGGATCGCGGCCGGCCGGCAAGAGCGGCGAGCTCGCGATAGGAAATCGTTTCCCCGTACGGCACTCCCGCGATGGCCGTCCACACGGCGCGCTGGAACGGCGTCCCGGCCGGGGCCAGCGGCAGCTCGAACCGCGTGCGATCGCCCGCGAAATACTGGGCAAGTTCCATCGCGGCTCGCCGCAGGACCGGCAGGTCGCGCCCTCGTTGCCAGGCAGGATCGACGGGCGGCTGGTGGCGCTGCCCTTCGAACCAGGCGCCGGTCAGGGCGTCCCCGTCACTCGCGAGCACCATCGCGCCCAGCGGTGACGGAATGCAATCGAAGTAGACGGCGGTCTTCATGTGGCATTTCTCCATAGGTGCATCACAGCGTAGGCACGCCAGGGGCGCCAGGCGTCGCTGCGGCGCATCGCACGCGCGGGCCGCGTCTCGCCCAATGCCTTCAGCACGATCAGGTCGCTGGCGAGAAATGCATCCGGCCAGCGCAACGCCCGCATCGCGATGTAATTCGCGGTCCACGCGCCGATTCCGGGGAGCTTCACCAGCGCATCCACGGTCGCCTCGACGTCGCTCTCCGGTTCGAGGCGGATCGTGCCGGTCGCGACCGCCGCTGCAAGCCCGATCAGGGTTCGCGCCCGGGCGTGGGTCACACCAAGCTCGACCAGCTCGCCGGGGGATACCGCTGCGATGCGCTCGGCCGTCGGAAACAGGCGTGTCAACGCGTCGTGTTCATCGGCCACCAGCGTCTCGCCGAATGAACGTGCGATGCGACCGAGGATCGTGCGCGCGGCGCGCACCGAAATCTGCTGGCCGACGACGGCGCGAGCGGCCAGTTCGAACCCATCGAAAGCGCCGGGGACACGCAGACCGGGGTGCGGGGCCGCAAGCGAACCCAGCGCCGCTGCGACTGCCGCCGGATCACAGGCGAGGTCGAACGCCTGCTTCACCCGCGACAGCACCGCCGGAACCGCACGCGCGAGCGATGGCGACACCGAAACGCGAAGCGCCGCCTTGCGCGGCGAGCGCCGCACTTCCATGCGGCCCAAGTGCTGTCCTCCCCGAAACGCGATGGAGACCGTGCGCGCGTAGGCGTCGTCGGTCACCGCCTCGACGCCGTCGATCGCGCGATGGCCGAGGAACTCGAGGATCGACGCCCAGTCGTACGGCGGCCGGAACGACAGCTCGAACGCGAGCGCGCCGGGAAGCGCGTCGCTGCCCCGCGTCTCCCTCAACCGCCCCGGGGTCATTCGATAGCGTGCCTTGAACAGCGCATTGAACCGGCGCACGCTCGCGAAGCCGCTGGCGAGCGCGACCTCGGTGACGGGCAGCGCCGTATCGGTGAGCAACCGTTTCGCGAGCAGCAACCGCTGCGTCTGCGCATATTCGATCGGGGAAACTCCGAACTCCGCGTCGAAGATGCGCCGCAGGTGGCGGCTCGTCACGCCGACGCGTGCCGAGAGGGTTTCGATGCCGCCCGCGTCGAGGACGCCGTTCTCGATCAGGTCCACGGCGCCCTGCGCCAGGCGTGCGCCGGCATCGATGCTCGCGTTGCCGGGAGCGAGCTCCGGCCGGCAGCGCAGGCAGGGGCGGTAGCCCTCGACCTCCGCCGCCGCGGCGCTGGCGAAGAAGCGACAGTTGTCGCGCTTCGGCAGGCGCACCGTGCACACGGGCCGGCAATAGATGCGCGTCGACGACACGCCGACGAAGAACCGGCCGTCGAAACGGGGATCGTGCGCCGTGAGCGCGCGGTAGCAGGTGTCGGGGTCGAGCGGCATGCGCGGATTATGACAGCGGCGCCGACACCGGCTCGCCGTTTTCGGACGTCGAATCCGGGCCGGGCACGCGGGCGCGAACTTGCGCATAATGGCGCCTTCGCACGCAAACCGCATTCTGCCGGCCGATTTCCGATGACCCGCCTTGCCCATCGCCTGCTGCTCCCGCTCCTCGTCGCCGCATCGGTCGCCGTGCAGGCGCAGGTGCCCGAGCGGCTCGTGTTCGCCACCGACTGGCTCGCGCAGGCGGAACATGGCGGCTTCTACCAGGCGATTGCGGAAGGCACGTATCGCAAGCACGGGCTCGACGTGACCATCCGGATGGGCGGGCCGCAGGTCAACGGCCTGCAACTGCTCGCCGCCGGCCAGCTCGACATCGTAATGGGCGATGCCCTGCAGGTACTGTCGGCCGTCGAGCAGAATATTCCCATCACCGCGATCGCCGCGACGTTTCAGAAGAACCCGACCGTCATCATTGCGCATCCCGGTATCGCGACGCTCGAGGACCTGAAGGCCCGTCCGATCGCCGTGAGCGCCGCCGCGAACACGACGTTCTGGCCGTGGTTGAAGGAACGCTACGGCTTTGCGGACGACCAGAAGCGGCCCTACGCGTTCAGCGTCCAGCCCTTCCTCGTCGACCGGAACCTGTCGCAACAGGGCTTCGTGACGTCCGAGCCCTTCTCGATCGAGAGGGGAGGCGTGAAGCCCGTGGTCTTTCTCCTCGCGGAGCACGGTTACCCGCCCTACTCCGAAGTGCTTGCCGTGCGCCGCGACACACTCGCCAGGCGCGCCGACGCGCTGACGAGATTCGTCCGCGCGTCCGCTGAAGGGTGGAAAAGCTATCTCGTGAATCCGGCGCCCGGCAACGCGCTCATCAAGCGCGACAATCCGCAGATGTCCGACGAGCTCCTCGCGTACGGCCATCGCAAGATGAAGGAGTATGCGATCGTGACCGGCGGCGACGTGCCGACCGCGGGACTGCTGACGATGACCGACGCGCGTTGGCGGCAGACACTCGATTTCCTCCGAACCGCGGGTCTCGCCAAGCCGAACGTGGACTACGCGCAGGCCTACACGCTGTCGATCATCCGGGACGTGAGGGTTCTGCCCTGACCGTGCCGCTACCCGCCGAGGTCGGCGTCGCGGCGCCGGTCGTCGCGATCGCCGGCGCCGAGAAGATCTACGCGAACGGCACGCGCGCGCTCGCTCCCGTCGACCTCGACATCCGCCGCGGCGAGTTCCTGACGCTGCTCGGCCCCTCGGGCTGCGGCAAGACCACGCTGCTCAACCTGGTCGCCGGGCTCATCGCGCCGAGCGGCGGGGCGCTACGCTGGTGGGGAGGTGACTTCGCGTCCACCGGCGTGCCGGGGCGCCGGCTCGGCTTCGTCTTCCAGGCGCCGACGCTGATGCCGTGGGCGCGCGTCGAGGCGAACGTGCGGCTCCCGCTCGACCTCGCGGGCATCGAGCGCAGCCGCGCGACGCGCAGCGCCATCGCAGCGCTCGAGCAGGTCGGGCTCGCGGACTTCGCGCGCCACTTTCCGCGCGAGCTTTCGGGGGGCATGCAGATGCGCGTATCGATCGCGCGCGCGCTCGCCGTCGCGCCGGATCTGCTGCTGATGGACGAGCCCTTCGGCGCACTGGACGAGTTCACGCGGCAGCGGTTGGACGGCGAGCTCGCGGCGCTGTGGGCGGCGCGCGAGCTCACGGTCGTGTTCGTCACCCACAGCATCTACGAAGCCGTGTTCCTCTCCACGCGCGTCGCAGTGATGGGCCCGCGTCCCGGTCGCGTCATTGCGGATGTCGTGATCGACGAGCCCTTTCCGCGCAACGACGCTTTTCGTGTCTCCACGACGTTCGCGCGCTACTGCCAGCAGCTGTCCGCGCGCGTGGCCGAAGCCGGAGCGGGCACGCTCCGCGACACGCGATCCTGACGCCGTGATCGGCAACGACGCACCGTCCCGCCTCCTGCGCATCGCCGCACCGGCGCTGATCGCCGTGCTGCTGCTCGCCGCATGGCAAGGGCTCGTCGTCGCCTACGACGTGCCGACCTACATCGTCCCGTCTCCCCGCGTAGTGCTGCAAACACTGATCGCCGACCGCGCGTTGCTGGCCGACGCGCTCGGCGTCACGCTGGGAATCGCCCTCACCGCGCTCGCGATCGCGACGATCGCCGGGACGCTGGTCGCGCTGCTCTTCGTGCAGAGCCGGTGGATCGAGATGAGCCTGTTTCCGTATGCGGTGCTGCTGCAGGTGACGCCGATCGTCGCCATCGCGCCGCTCATCATCATCTGGGTGAAGGACACGCGGATCGCGCTCGTACTATGCGCGGTCGTCGTCGCCATCTTTCCGATCATCGCCAACACGACGCTGGGGTTGCGCAGCGTCGACCACGGATTGCTGAACCTGTTCCGGATGTGCCGGGCGAACCGCTGGCAGGTTCTGCTGCGGCTGCGGATCCCCGGCGCGCTGCCCTATTTCTTCGGCGGCCTGCGCATCGCGAGCGGGCTCTCGTTGATCGGAGCGGTGGTCGCCGAATTCGTCGCGGGCACGGGTGGGCAAGGCGCGGGACTCGCGTACCAGATCCTGCTCGCCGGCATGCAGCTCAACATCCCCCGCCTGTTCGCCGCGCTGTTCCTGATTGCCGCGGCCGGCGTCGCCTTGTTCGCGGCGACGACGTGGCTGTCGCACGCCGTGCTTGCGCGCTGGCACGAGAGCGAGACCGCCGCGCCAGGATAGCGATTACGGCGCGCCGAGCAGCAGGTAGAGGCTCCAGTTGCCGGCTCCGCCGTAGCCGAAGCCCAGGAACGCGGGCCCGAGGAACGTATCCGCTCCGAGGAACGCCGACGTGGACCACAGCGTTCCCGGCGACGGCGAGTTGTCGAAGCGATTGGTGATCCGGCCGACTTCCGCCGATGCGCCCATGTAGAGCCCCGACCCGAGGAGGTCCGGGAGCGGGAAGATCCGGTTGTAGTACATCAGCCGGCCAAATGCGAACTCGCGCCCCGAGAACTGGTTGACGCGGTAGCCCGACAGCTTCAGCGGCCCGCCCAGCGCGAAGGACTCGTAGGCCGGCATGTCCGATCCGAGCGCTGTGCCGCCGGAGACCGCGAGGTTGAGCGTGTGGGGTCCCCAGCTGTGGATGCCGCGCGCGGCCCCTTCGAGGCGCTGGTAGCTCTGCGCCGATCCCAGAGACGTCAGTGCAGCGTAGGCCGTCCCGGTCATCCCGTAACCGTCGGAGGGGAACCAGGCGCGGTCGGTCTGGTCGACGAAGAGCACCGCGCGGAGCCCCGCCGTGGTTTCCCTCACCGAAGGCAGCACCGGAGAACCGGTGTCGACCCTTGCGTAGACCTTTGACCAGACGGCGCCGCCGCGCAGCTGGCCCCAGGTTCCGAGGCTCGCGCCGACGTCGACGCCGGCCTGCCCGACGCTGATCAGGTAGTCCGCCACCTTGTCGTTTCCGACGAACGCGCCACGCGTCTGCTGCCCGATCAGCGCATTGGGCGCGATGAACCACTGCCCCGCCTCGTTCAACGGCTGGTAGAACTCGGTCGACACGCGGGTGTTCTGGCCGATCTGGGCCTCGGTCGTCCATTCGCCGCCCAGGCGGTTGAGCCAGGTCTTCCGGTACTGGACGAGCGCGTTGAACGCATTGTCGCCCTGGAAGTCGCTGGCCAGCGCCAGGCCGAAGCGCAGGTAATCGCCCCCCCACGCCTTCTCCGTCGGCTGGATGATCATCGCGCGCGGGCCTGTGTCGCCTCCGACGATCCGGTAGCTGATGTTCTCGTAGTCGCGCGTCCCGAAGACGCGCCGCAAGTCGGCGCCGACCTTCTCCTCGGAGAGCGGCTCGCCCGGCTTGCTCTCGACCAGATTGAGCACGACGGCCGGGTTCGTCTTCGTCAGCCCCTCGACGGCGATCGCATCGACGGTGCCGAGCGCCTTTGCCTCGGCGATCTGCGTCTGCCGCAACGCCGCGTACTGCTCGGGCGGCAGGCTGTAGCGCCGGAGCTTGCCGGCCTGCGCCCGCGTAGCCTCCTCGCCGATGCGGATGGCGTCCCTCGAGCGATCGAACTTGGCCGCGGAGATGTCGCCCAGGTCCGGCGCGATCAGCACGTCCTTGTCAGTCAGGCTCTTCAGCTGCTCGTCGACCGTCTGCTTGCCGAGGAAGTTGATGAGTTGCCCGACCACGGAGAGTGCCGAGGTGATCTCGGAGCGAGTGAGCGGCGGCGTCGAGATGTTGACCGCGATGATCACGTCGGCGCACAGCTTGCGCGCCTGGTCGATCGGCAGGTTGTTGGCGATGCCGCCATCCACCAGCAGCCGCCCGTCGATCTCGACCGGGGACATCGCACCGGGCACTGACATGCTCGCGCGCATTGCCTGGGCCAGGCTGCCGTGGTCGAGCACCACTTCCTGACCCGTCTCGATGTCGGTAGCCATCGCCCGGAATGGGATGGGGAGCTTCCGGAAATCGGTGACGCCGAACGCCGGGGTTGCGAGCACGCGGAAGAACGACTCGATCGACACGCCCGCGATGACGCCCTTGGGCAGCGCGAGCCCGCCGTCCTTGACGCCGAACTCCGGCGCGAACAGCGTCTTGTAGTCGTCGATCTTGCGCCGGACAGCGATTTCGTCGCGCGGGGGTTTGTCCCGAAAAATCCCGTCCCAGTCGGCCGCGAGGACGATCTTCTCCATTTCTTCCGGCGGCCGTCCCGCGGCGAACGTGGCCCCGACGATCGCGCCCATGCTGGTGCCCGTCACGCACGAGATCGGCACGCGCAACTCGTCCAGCACCTTGAGCACGCCGACGTGGGCGATTCCGCGCGCACCGCCGCCGGACAGCGCCAGCCCGATGCGTGGAGCCGCCGCGGGGGCAACGGCCGGTGCCGATTGCGCCGCCAGCCCGGGGCCGTACGTTGCCAGCATCGTGAACGCCGTCGCAACCGCGAGGGCCCGGTTGGTGACTCGCAATGGGACGTGCATGGTCTCGGCTCCGTCGGATATGAGGCTCTCCCTCCTGCCTGGAGGCCCACCAGGTCCAGACATTGCGCGCGAGTGTCCGGATCGCTCTTGCTCCAAGTCAACACCGATGCGCGCGAAGCGTCTCTGCCACGTCGTGGCGTCCCGCCGGCGCGGGCAACCTGCGCTCTTCGCGATTCGAGGGCTTTCCCAAGCGACGCGGATCGCCACCGGAAGCGCATTGTTTGCTAAGCTCGAACGACTCGTCGACCTGCCCGCGGCGTGCATCCGAAGCTTGCGCGCAGGACTCCCGGATCGGCAAGTTTTCATGGAACGATTCGACGCAATCGTCATCGGCGGTGGCGTGATCGGCACGTCGATCGCCTGCCATCTCGCGCGCTTCGGCGCCGAACGCGTATTGCTGCTCGAGCGCGGCCGGCTCGGCAGCGGCACGACCGCACAATCTTCGTGCATCGTGCGCACGCACTACTCGGTCCCCGACAATGTCGCGCTTGCGCAGGCCGCGCTCGCGGTCTTCCGGGATTTTCCGAACTACCTCGAAGACGCGGAGGCCGATTGCGGACTCAACCGCTGCGGCCTGTTGCTCGTCGCGCCCGAGGGCGAGCGCGCGACGGCCCTCCGCGGGACGCTCGCCCTCCAGCGTCGCGCGGAAATTTCCGCACAGGAAATCGATGCCGACGAAGCGCGACGCATCCACCCCTTGCTCGACTTCGGCGACAACCCGGTCATCGGCTGGGAGCCGGGGGCCGGCTACGCCGATGCCTACCTGACACTCTCGGCATACGCGCGCGCAGCACGGCGGCGGGGCGCGGCGATTCGCGAAGACGTCGCCGTCACCGGACTCCTTCGCGACGGCGAACGCGTCACCGGGGTCGAGACCACGCTGGGGCCGATCTCCGCCGGAGTCGTCGTCAGCGCGCAGAACATCTGGTCGCGCGAACTCGCGCGGTGGATCGGCATCGACGTGCCGCTGACCCTGTCGCGCCACGCGGTGATGACACTCGAAAGCGCAACACGGTACACCACCCGCCTGCCGGTCGTGATGGACTGGGCGCCGCCTGGAGGAATCTACTTCCGCTGCTACGGCGGCCGGCAGGTGCTGGTAGGCGACACCGGCGACGGCGAGGCCATCGAGGCACCGGACACCGAACAGGCGAACGTCGACCTCGATCACGTCGCCGACATCGGGGCAAAGCTCGCCCGCCGGATGCCCTCGTTTGCCGAGGCCGGGCTCGCCGCATCGTGGACCGGCGTCTACGACGTCACGCCCGACTGGAATCCCGTGCTGGGGCCGCTGCCCGGCATCGACGGGCTCCTGGTAGCCTTCGGGTTCTCCGGCCACGGTTTCAAGCTGTCGCCGATCGTCGGCCGCATCGTCGCGCAATCGGCACTGGGGCTCACGCCCGACCTGCCGCTCGCACCCTACTCGATCGAGCGCTTCGCGGCCGGACGCCTGCTCGTCGGCGGCTACGGTGCGAGCGTCCTATCCTAGTCGTACACGCGGCATTCCTGCCTCCCGCGCTGCAATGCGGGAACCCTGGCGTATTCTCGTGGTCTCCAGTCGATGGTGATGTCAGCGGCGGATTCGCGCTGCCACGCCGCCCCCGACCATTCGTCATGCGTCTCTCGCTGCGTTTCGTCATACCCCTGCTGCTCGCGCTGGCTGCGTTCGCGTACATTGCCGTGCCGCTCGCCGATTCGCTGATGTTGCGCTGGTTCGTGCGCGACCTCGACATGCGCTCGAGCCTCATCGCAACGACCGTCCAGGAGCCGCTTTCGAGCCTGATCGTGACCGGTTCGACGCCGCGGATCGAAGGCTTCTTCAACCGGATGCTGCAGGACGAGCGGATCTACGCCGTCGGACTTTGCCTCGACGAGCGGAAAGCGCCGATCGCCACGAGCCAGTTCCCGCCGGAGATTCGTTGCTCGGCGCTCGAGACCTACGCGGACGCCGGCGAGCGCTTGCTGCGCTCGAAGCGCGGCTTGCTGCACCTCGCCATTCGCGCCGTCGACAGCGAGACGATGCCCGATGCGCGCCTGGTGCTCGTCCACGACATGAGTTTCGTGGAGCGCCGCAGCGAGGAAACAAGGCGCTACCTGTTCTACTTCTTCATCGCCCTCGGCGCGTGCATCGCGCTGATCACGGTCATCATCGCCCAGCTTTCGTGGCGCGGCTGGGTGCACGGCCTGCGTGCACTGCTGCGCGGCGAGGGCATTCTGCGGCCAACGCGATCGACCACGGCGCCGGAGCTGCGCCCGATCGCCCGCGACCTCCGCGAGCTGATCCGCGACCTGGAACGGCAGTACCGGCCGCTCGATGGCAGCCAGCGCATCTGGGACCAGCAGGCGCTTCGCGCAACGTTGCGCAGCGAGCTGCACGGCAACGACGTGATCGCCGTGTCGAACCGGGAGCCGTACATCCACGTGCGCACGCCCGAAGGAATCCGCCTCCAGCACCCGGCCAGCGGCCTCGTCACCGCGCTCGAGCCGGTGATGCGCGCCTGCTCGGGCACCTGGATCGCTCACGGCAGCGGCAGCGCCGACCGCGATACGGTCGACCGGAACGATCGCGTTGCGGTACCGCCCGACCACCCGCTCTACCAGCTGAGGCGCATCTGGCTGACGGCCGACCAGGAGCGTGGCTACTACGGCGGCTTCGCCAACGAAGGCCTGTGGCCGCTGTGCCACATCGCGCACGTGCGGCCCACGTTCCGCTCCGGTGATTTCGAGCACTACCGGAACGTGAACGCGAAGTTCGCGGACGCGGTCGTCGCCGAAGCGAAGTCGAAGGACCCGGTGGTCCTGGTGCAGGACTACCATTTCGCGCTGCTGCCGCGGATGATACGCGAGCGCCTGCCGGAGGCGACCATCATCGCTTTCTGGCACATCCCGTGGCCGAACCCCGAGGCGTTCGCGATCTGCCCGTGGCGCCGTGAGCTCCTCGACGGACTGCTCGGAAGCAGCATCCTGGGCTTCCACACACAGTTCCACTGCAACAACTTCCTCGACACAGTCGACCGCATGCTGGAAGCGCGCGTCGACCGCGAGTCGTTCACCGTCGCGTTTCGCGGCCAGTCGACCGCCGTGCATCGCTATCCGATCTCGATCGAGTGGCCGCCTGCGCCGCTCGCGACGGCGAAGAGCGTGCCCGATGCGCGACGCGCGGTCCGCGAGCGGCTCGGCTTGCCGCGGAACCACCGGCTCGGCCTCGGGATCGACCGCCTCGACTACACGAAAGGCATCATCGAGCGGCTGAACGCGGTGGCGCGCCTGCTCGAAATCGAGCCGCGCTGGATCGGCCGCTTCACCTTCGTCCAGATTGCGGCACCCACCCGCGGCACGATCGACGACTATCGCGATTACGCCGCGCGGGTGCGTGCCCTCGCCGCCGAGATCAACGCGCGCTACCCGCACGCGAAGTTTCCGCCGATCGTGCTGCTCGCCGAGCATCACGAACCTGATGCCGTCTACGAGTACCTGCGTGCCGCCGATCTTTGTCTGGTGACCAGCCTGCACGACGGGATGAACCTGGTCGCGAAGGAGTTCGTCGCGGCGCGCGACGACGAGCAGGGAGTGCTGATCCTGTCGCAGTTCGCCGGGGCATCCCGCGAATTGCCGGAGGCATTGGTCGTCAATCCCTACGATGCCGACCAGTGCGCGACGGCGCTGCGGTTCGGGTTGACGATGTCCACCGGCGAGCAGCGCGACCGGATGCGCTTCATGCGCGGGGTCGTCCGCGAGTTCAATGTCTACCGCTGGGCGGGACGGATGCTGCTCGATGCCGCGGTAATGCGCCAACGCGGACGCTTCCGCGTGGCCGAGGGCGTGTCCAGTCATGGCTGAGGGCAACGTGCCGGTGCGCAAGACACCCGTCGCTGCGGCGGGGCGGAAGCGGGCTCCGCGCCGCGGTCCCCCGCCCCCGCTGCGCACCGATTGCGCGCTCTTCCTGGACATCGACGGCACGTTGCTCGAGCTCGCGCCGACACCGGGCGGCGTGCGCGTCGACGTCGGCATTGCCACGTTGCTGCCGGCGCTTGTGCGACGCCTGGGTGGCGCGGTCGCGCTCATCACCGGGCGCGCGATGGCGGACGCGGACCGCCTGTTTCGCGGAATGTCGCTCCCCATCGCGGGCCAGCATGGACTGGAGCGCCGGGCAGCCGACGGCGCGCTGCATCAGCACCGACCTTCGCTCTCGGGACTCGCGCGGCTGCGCCGCGACCTCACCCGTTTCGCCGCCCGGCACGACGGGTTGTTTCTCGAGGACAAGGGCGCCACGCTTGCGTTGCACTACCGCCAGGCGCCGCGACTCGCGTCACACGTCCATCGCACGCTGCGCGTGCACATGGCGACCGCGGTCGCGTCCGAATCAGGGTGGTGTCTGCAACCCGGAAAAGGCATTCTCGAGGTGAAGCCCGATGGTCGCGACAAGGGCACGGCAATCCTCGAGTACATGATGGAGCATCCGTTTGCCAGACGCCTGCCGGTGTTCGTCGGCGACGACCACACCGACGAATACGGCTTCGCCGCGGTGTCGAATGCCGGCGGGTGGGCGGTCAAGGTGGGGCGCGGCCGAACGACCGCGCACTACCGTCTGCCGGATGTCGCTGCCGTTCGTCGCTGGCTCGCGGCATCGGTGCCTCCCGTTGAACTCGCAGAAGGCAATGACGATGCCCCGTGATCTCGATCTCGCCTTGATCGGCAACGGCGCCATCGGACTGCTGGTGGACTCCCAGGGCGCAATTGTCTGGGGCTGTTTCCCGCGCTTCGACGGCGACCCGACCTTCTGCGCGCTGCTCGATGATCCGCCACCGGGGGAAGAGCGCGGAATCTACGCCGTGGAGCTCGTCGATCCTGCTCGCGCCGAACAGTCCTATTGCACGAATACCGCGGTGCTCGTCACCCGCCTGTTCGACCAATCGGGTGGCGCGATCGAGATCACGGACTGCGTGCCCCGGTTTATCCAGCACGGGCGCGTGTTTCACCCCGTGGCCCACGTCAGGACGATCCGGCGCCTTTCCGGCAGCCCGCGTGTCCGGGTCCGGCTCCGGCCGGCCGCGGGTTACGGACGCGCGCTGCCGGCGGTCACCGTAGGCAGCAGCCACATCCGCTACGTCATGCCGGGCGCCACGCTGCGGCTGACGACCAACGCGTCGCTGACCGCCATTCTCGAGGAGCGCCCGTTCTTTCTCGGCGAATCCATCACGCTGCTGCTGGGACCCGACGAAACCGTGTCGAGCGCGGTCGACGAGGTCGGTCGCCGGTTCGTCGAGGAAACCATCAAATACTGGCGCGACTGGGTCCGCCGGCTCGCCATCCCGTTCGAATGGCAAGCCGCCGTCATCCGCGCGGCGATCACGCTCCAGCAGAACGCCTACGACGACACGGGGGCAATCGTCGCCGCGATGACGACATCGATCCCGGAGGCCGCCGGTTCGTCGCGCAACTGGGACTACCGCTACTGCTGGCTCCGCGACGGCTACTTCGTCGTCGACGCGCTGAACCGTCTCGGCGCGACCGAAACCATGGAGGGCTATCTCGGATACGTCATCGGCGTCGTGGCCGGCGGCGGCGAGGCGCCATTGCAGCCGGTCTATCGGATCAATGGCGATTTTGCGCTCGGCGAGGAGATCGTCAAATCCCTGCCCGGCTATCGGGGGATGGGTCCCGTCCGGGTCGGCAACGACGCGTATCGACAGGTGCAGCACGACGTCTACGGCTCGGCGGTCCTGGCGTCCACGCATGTGTTCTTCGACGAACGGCTGGTGAAGCGCGGCGATGCCGTGCTGTTCGAGCGGCTCGAAGCGCTCGGCCGGCGCGCGCTCGCCGTTTACGACCAGCCCGATGCGGGCCCGTGGGAGTTGCGCCAAAGCACGCGCGTGCATACGTTCTCGAGCGTGATGTGCTGGGCGGCGTGCGACCGGCTCTCGCGCATTGCGGCGCGACTGGGCTTGCCCGAGCGCGCCCAAGGGTGGCGCGCCGATGCCGAACGCATCCGGAATTTCGTCGACGAGCGTTGCTGGAGCAAGGCGCGCCGAAGCTTCGTCAGCGCCGCCGATGGCGACTCGCTGGATGCGAGCTTGCTGCTTCTCGCCGACCTCGGTTTTCTGGCGGCGGACGATCCGCGCTTCGGGCAAACGGTGCGCGCGATCGAAGCCGAGTTGAAGCGCGGCGATTTCGTGTATCGCTACGTCGAGCGCGACGATTTCGGGGTGCCCGAGAACGCCTTCGTCGTCTGCTCGTTCTGGTATGCCAACGCCCTCGCCGCGCTGGGCCGCCGCGACGAGGCACGTGCGCTGTTCGAGCGCCTGCTCGCGTGCCGCAACCGGCACGGCCTGCTCGCCGAGCATCTCGACGCGAAGACCGGCGAGCCGTGGGGCAACTTCGTGCAGACCTACAGCATGGTCGGGCTGATCACGTCCGCGATCCGGCTGTCGCTGCCCTGGGACGCGGCCGTCTGAGTCCGCTCAGGAATGGGGCGCCTGCGTTTCGCGCGGCTCGACGTGGATCGTCACGTGGGCCCTCGCGAGGTCGGCCATGAGCGCGGTTTCGATCCGGTCGCACAGCGAATGCGAGTCCTGGACGCTCATCGTGCCGGGAACGAGCAGGTGGAACTCGAGGAAGCGTCGTGCGCCGGCCTTGCGGGTGCGCAGCGCATGAAAGCTCGTGCCCTCGGGCAACTCCGCGCGGATCAGTGTGTCCGCGCGCTTGACTTCCGCCGGCGGCAGCGCGGCGTCCATCAGGCCGTCGGCCGAGCGCCGCAGCAGCCCGACGCCCGTGACGATGATGTGAATGCCGACCGCCACGGCCATCACCGGATCCAGGATCGCCCACTGCGGCATCGCCATGACGACGATCAGCCCGGCGATGATGCCGACCGAGGTCCAGACGTCGGTCAGCAGGTGCTTGGCGTCGGCCTCGATCGTGATGCTGTCGTGCTGCCGCGCGACTCTCAGCATGACGCGCGCGGTCGCGAAGTTCATGGCCCCCGCGAGGAACGCGACGAAGATCCCCGGCCCGAGGCGCACGAGCGGCTGCGGCTCGATGAAGCGATTGGCGGCCGACCAGATGATCGACACCGCCGCCACGAGGATCAGCGCGCCCTCGACGCCGCTCGAGAAGTACTCGGCCTTGTCGTGGCCGTAGGCATGACGGTCGTCGGCGGGCTGCTCCGCCACCGTCAACGCGCCCAGCGCAACGAGGCCCGCAGCGAGATTGACGAGCGACTCCAGCGCATCCGACCAGAGGCTCACCGAACCGGTGAGAAAATACGCGCCGAACTTGAGCACGATCGTCGTAAGCGACGTCGCGATCGACAGGTACGCCATCCGGCGCACGGCGCGCATGAACCCCCCTCTCAACTGCAGCGACGACGCTCATCATCGCGGGTGTTCGTGCCCCCGACGTTGAGGCGGATCAAGCGCCGGCGGATTCGAGCGCCTGGGCCATCGCGTCGGCCAGCGTGTCGGGCTGCTGCCTCCCGGCGACCGCGACCCGGCCGGCGAAGCGCCGCGCGATAATGGATCGTCCATCGATGCATCGACTCCGTCATGCCCGCCTCTCTCCGCTGGGACATATTCTGCAAGGTCGTCGACAACTACGGCGACGCCGGAGTCGGCTGGCGCCTTGCGCGCCAGCTTGCCGCCGAGCACGCGCTCGACGTGACGCTCTGGCTCGACGATCTTGCGACGCTGGCGCGAATTGCACCGGGGGTCGACCGCGGCCGCGAGCGCCAGCGGGCGGCCGGCGTGACGATACGTCGCTGGGCCGAGCCCTTTCCGGCGATCGACAGTGCCGATGTCGTTGTCGAGGCTTTCGGCTGCGGCCTTCCCGCGAGCTATGTCGCGGCCATGACACGAAGGTCGGCCGCGCCGGCTTGGGTGATCCTGGAATACCTGAGCGCCGAAGCGTGGGTCGAGGGTTCGCACGGACTCGCTTCCCCGCATCCGCAGTTGCCATTGCCGCGCCGTTTCTGGTTTCCCGGCTTCACGGCAAAAACCGGAGGGTTGCTGCGCGAGCGCGGCCTTTTCGAAGGCCGCGACGCGTTCCGGCGGGACGCGGCTGCCCAAAAGGCGTTCTGGTCGTCGCTCGCGATCCCGGCCGCGGTCGAGGTTGAGACCCGGATTTCGCTGTTCTGCTATCCGAATGCGGTGCTGCCGGCGCTGCTCGATGCCTGGGCCGACGGCGACACGCCGGTCATCTGCATCGTGCCGGAGGGCGTGGCCGCCGGCGCGCTCGACGTATGGACCGGCGGCGACGTCCCGCATCCGGGTTCCCCGTTTGCGCGGGGCCGGCTGTCCCTGCACGCCATACCGTTCCTTGCGCAGGACGACTACGATCGCCTGCTCTGGCTCTGCGCCGTCAACTTCGTCCGCGGTGAGGACTCGTTCGTCCGCGCGCAATGGGCTGCGCGCGCCTTCGCCTGGCATATCTACCCGCAGGCGGAGGGCGCGCATTGGCGGAAGCTCGACGCCTTCCTCGATGCCTATGCATCGGGGCTCGCCCCGGGTCCCGGGGCGGCGCTCCGCCGGTTCTGGCGGGCCTGGAACGGGGCGCCCGAGGCCCCCCCGATCGGCACCGCCTGGCTGGAATTCGCCGGTGTGCGCCCCCATCTCGACCGGCATGCGGATTCATGGGCGGTCGAGCTCGGGGCAATGCCCGACCTCGCCTCCGGACTGGTCAAGTGGGCGATGAATCCGGTATAATTAAAAGTTTTCCGAATCAACCTCTTATCGCAATACAGGTGCCGTTATGAAAATTGCCCAGGAAATCCGCGCCGGCAACGTGATCATGGTCGGGAAGGACCCGATGGTGGTCCAGAAGGCCGAATTCACGAAGTCCGGCCGCAACGCGTCGGTCGTCAAGATGAAGCTCAAGAACCTCCTGTCCGGGTCGGGCACGGAGTCGGTGTACCGCGCCGACGACAAGTTCGACGTGATCCAGCTGGAGCGGAAGGAAGTTACGTACTCGTACTTCGCCGACCCCCTCTACGTGTTCATGGACAACGAGTACAACCAGCACGAGGTCGAAGCGGACAACCTCGGCGATGCGATCAACTACCTCGAGGACGGGCTCGCCTGCGAGCTCACGTTCTACGACGGCAAGGCGATCTCCGTCGAAATGCCCACTTCCGTGGTGCGCGAGGTGAAATACACCGAGCCCGCGGTCAAGGGCGATACGTCGGGCAAGGTGATGAAGCCCGCGAAGCTCGCCACCGGCGTCCAGGTCCAGGTGCCGCTGTTCGTCACGACCGGCGATCGCATCGAGATCGATACGCGAACCGGCGAGTACCGGCGCCGCGTCTGATCGCGCATCCGCCTCAGGCGGACATCGGGACGGGCACCTGCGCGGTGCCCGTTTGCATTTTCGGCGCGCGACGGATCCCGGCATCGCGCGTCGAGCGCCGCCGGGAACGCGCGGGAAACAACGCTGCGCAACCGGCGCGCGCCGAAATCGGTTAGCCTCAGGAACGTTGAGAGCCCTGATGCACAGACGTCCAAGCTACCGTCGCGAGATCGAGGTCAAGCCCAGCATGCGCAGCTACGCGCTCAACGCGTTGCTGCGGCTCACGCTGGGCAAGCCGCTGACGCACGACGCCGACGTGGTCGCGCTGCGGCGCCATTACGAGAAGCTCGACGCGCGGCAGTTCAAGGTCAGCCCGCCGATCGAGCGCCGGTCGACCGAATTGGGCGGCGTCCCCGCCGAATTGATCGTTGCGCCCGAGACCCGCTTCGAGCGGGTGATCCTCTATCTGCACGGCGGATCGTTCGCGTTCCGCTTTCCCAACGCGCACGCGTCGCTCGCTGCCCGGCTCTGCCGCCGCCTCCACGCCAGGGCGCTGATCCCCGATTACCGGCTCGCGCCCGAGCACCCGTTTCCGGCGGCCCCCGACGACTGCCACGCCGCGTACCGCGGGCTTCTGGCGCAAGGCGTCGATCCGAAGAACATCGTGCTGGCGGGCGATTCGGCGGGCGGCAACCTCGCGCTCGTCACGCTGTACCGTGCCCGCGCCGCTGGCGAGCCGCTGCCCGCCTGTGCGGTGTTGCTGTCGCCGGCCGTGGACTGCACGATGGGCAGCCCGAGCATGGCCACCTACGATGGGCGCGACCCGCTGATCCGCCTCGCCAGCCTCCTCGTGCTGAGACGGCTCTACGTGCCGTCCCCGCACCAGTACACCGAGCCGGAAGTCTCGCCGCTGTTCGCGGATTTCCGGGGCTTCCCGCCGCTGTTCTTCCAGGTGGGCAGCACCGAATTGCTGCGCGACGAGGCGACCCGCGCCGCCGACAAGGCCTTCGAGGCCGGCGTCGACGTCGAGCTCGAGCTGTGGCCGGGCGCGGCGCACGCGTTCCAGATCGCGGAGTTCCTGCCCGAGGCGGCACTCGCGATCGACCACATCGTGCGGTTCGTCCGGATGCGCGCCGGCTGGCAGGACGTCGGCACCTGATCGCGACGCGGTCTGCAGGACCACTGGCGTGCGCGACGTTGGAATCGCCGACGTCGTTCAGGCACGGTTGACCCAAGTCAAGATCGGGACGGGTAGCCGATGCGAACATGCGGCATGGCAGCGGCCCGGGTCGGTCGAATGCCGCAGGGACGTCGAAAGACTCCAATGAAAACAATCCGATCGATCTGCATCGTCCTGTGCCTCGGCGTGGCCGCCGTGGCATTCGCCAAGCCCGCCAATCCGCCGGCGACTGCGCCGAACGTCGTCGACACCTGCCTGATGTGCCATTCCGCCGCGGACGCCAAGGGCGCCGGCGGCAAGTCGATCGCCGTCGATGGCGCGAAGTTCGCGGCGTCCGTGCACGGCGAAATGAAGCTCAAGTGCACCGACTGTCACGCGGACGTCTCCGCCGACAAGCTGCCGCATCCGGACAAGCTGAAGCCGGTCGACTGCGCCACGTGCCATGAGGCGGCGGTCAAGGAGTACGCGGGGACCGTGCACGGCATCGCGCGGAAAGGCGGCAATACCGTCGCCGCGACCTGCACCGACTGTCACGGCACCCACGACATCAAGCGGGCGAAGGGCGCCGATTCGCGCACGAACCACGCGAACGTCGAGGCCACGTGCGGGAAGTGCCACGGCAACGACGCGATCGTGGCGAAGGGCAAGCTGCCCGGCGGCAACGTCGCGAGCAAGTTCCACGACAGCATTCACGGCAAGGCGTTGATGAGCGCGGCGCAGGGATCGGCGCCGACGTGCACGAACTGCCACGGCGCGCACAGCATCCACCCCAAGGCGGACGAGAGGAGCAAAGTCTCGCGCGCGAAGATCCCCGAAACCTGCGGGTCCTGTCACAAGCCGCAGCGCGACGCGTACATGAAGGGGATGCACGGCAAGCTGCGCCAGGACGGCGTACTGGCCTCGCCCGGCTGCACCGACTGCCACTCCGCACACGGCATCCAGCAGCACGACGTCGCCCGGTTCCAGACCGAGGTGATCAAGGAGTGTGGCAATTGCCACACCGACTACATCTCGACTTACCGGGACACGTTCCATGGCCAGGTGACCGCCCTTGGCTACGCGCGCATGGCGACCTGCGCTTCGTGCCACGGCGCGCACGAAGTGCTGCCGGCGTCGAATCCCGCGTCGATGGTCTCGAAGCAGAACCGCCTTGCGACGTGCCAGAAATGCCACCCCGGCGCGAGCGCGAACTTCGCGAGCTTCGATCCGCACGCGAGCAAGCACAACAAGGCGCGCGACCCGATCTACTATTACGCCGCGAAGTTCATGGAATTGCTGCTCCTCGGCGTGTTCGCGTTCTTCGGCATCCACACGGTGTTCTGGCTCTACCGCGAGGTGCGCGAGAAGCTCGCGGGCGGGTCCGGAAGCCAAGGCAAGGGAAGGCAGTGATGGCGATCGCTACGGGAAACACGGCCGGGACGCTCGCCGGCGGTCAGGCGGCAAGAGGTGCAACGCAGCGCTACTACCGGCGCTTCACGCGCGCTGAACGCATCCAGCACGCGTTCCTGATGCTCACCTTCGTCGGCTGCGCGCTGTCGGGGCTGCCGCTGCTCTATTCGGACAAACCGTGGGCCACCACGCTGGCCCGCATCCTCGGTGGCTTCGAGGGTGCCGGCGCGATCCACCGCGTCTGCGCGTTCGTGATGATCATCGTGTTCCTGAGCCATGTCGCGATGCTGGTCAAGAAGGCGCTCACCGGCAACCTGATGAAGATTCTCTGGGGCCCGGACTCGATGGTGCCGCAGCCGCAGGACGCCATCGACGTCTACCGGAACGTGCTCTGGTTCGTCGGGCGCGGGCCGAAGCCGACATTCGACCGCTGGACGTACTGGGAGAAGTTCGACTACTGGGCGGTGTTCTGGGGGATGGCCATCATCGGCGGGTCGGGGCTGCTGCTGTGGTTCCCGGTGTTCTTCTCGAAGCTGCTGCCCGGGTGGATGTTCAACATCGCCGCACTGGTCCACGGCGAGGAGGCGCTGCTCGCAGTCGGCTTCATCTTCACGTTCCACTTCTTCAACGGTCACGTGCGTCCCGCGAAGTTCCCGATGGACACGGTGGTCTTTACCGGGCGCATCAGCGAGCACGAGCTCAAGGAAGAGCGCGCGACCGAGTACGAGCGCCTTGTGCGCGAAGGCCGTCTCGAGGCCAAGGTCGCGCCGCCGCCAACCCTGGAATCGCGGGCGTTCGGCTGGTTCATCGGCGGCACCGCACTCCTGCTCGGCATCCTCGCGATCGCATTGATCGTGTACAGCATCTTCTAGGTACAATGGCCCGGAGCAGGCGTGCCGGAATCGGCACCTCGCCTCGGGTCTTCCGGGCCGCCAGCGGCTCGTTTTGTTGCAGGTGAAGGATCGGTGCGGGAACGGCACGATCGCGCACCCACAGGCAATTGCGCACTACCACGAGGAGGAAACGGGCGATGAAGATCACGTTGGGGCGTCGCACCTTGATGCTGGGTTCGGTGACGTTGGTCGTCGTCGGCGCCATCGCCCTCGCGGTATTGGGCGCAGCCGGGATCGTCGCGTGGGAGTACAGCAACAGCAACGCGTTCTGCACCAACAACTGCCACGCGGTCCACCCGGAGGAGCCGCGGGCCCATGCCGTGCATACACACGCCCGCGTCCAGTGCGTCGAGTGCCACATGGGGCGTCTGCCGACACTGCAGCTGATGACGCTCAAGGCAGCGCACTACCACGAACTGCTGGGCATGATCACCGGCTACAAGCGGCCGCTCGCGGCGACCACGTTGCGCCCGGCGCGCGACTCCTGCGAAGGCTGCCACTGGCCGGCCGTGTTCCACGACGACAAGGTGCGGACCAAGGTGCACTACGACACCGACGAGAAGAACACCGAGACGCGCACGCGGCTCATCGTCCACACGGGTGGCAGCGAAGCCCGCGAGAAGGCGACCCGCGGCATCCACTGGCACATCCAGCAGAACGTCGAGTACGTGACCGACGACGAGCAGAAGCGCACGATCCCGTGGGTCCGCATCACGGGCAAGGATGGCAAGACAACGACCTATTTCGACGCGTCGAGCAAGGTCGGCCGCGCGGAAATGGATCAGAAGCCGAAGCGGCGGATGGACTGCATCGACTGCCACAACGCGGCAGGGCACCCATTCCGCAACCCGGCCGACCGCGTCGACGAAGCGATCCAGGAGGGCCGCATCAGTCAGAGCCTCCCGTCGATCAAGGCGCGTGCGCTGGCGATCATCGACAAGGCGTCACCGCTGCACGGCCCGATGGGCAACCAGATTCCCGATTTCAAGAAAATCATCGCCGACGCCGCGCCGAAGGGTGATCTGAAGCCCGACCAGAAGAAGGCCGAAGAGCAGTTCGCGGAGACGATGCTGCAAATTCTCGAGCTTTCCGAGTTCGAGGCGAAGGACCTCACGTGGAAGTCGTTCCCGAATCACGTGGGCCACAAGGACTTCCCTGGGTGCTTCCGGTGCCATGACGGCAAGCACATCAACGAGAAGGGCGAGGCCATCCGGCTGCAGTGCACGTTGTGCCACGACATACCGCAGGTCACGGTCGACGGCAGCCTGAAGACGGTCGCGTCGACCGTCGCCGCGGGCCTGACGCCGCCGGAGAGCCACAACGCGCCCAATTGGATGCACGACCACCGCTCGAAGATCGACAGCTCGTGCACGATGTGCCACGGGCCGATCAAATGGGGCAAGGACGGCGGCAGCTTCTGTTCCAACCCCGCCTGCCACGGCAGGAAGTGGCCGGAGATGAACCTCGACGCGACGAAAGGTTGAGCCTGCGCCGGGGCGCGACGAAGGGCTGAGCCCGCCCTTGGCCGTCCGCCGCTCGCGCGCCGGCGGGGGCGTCCGCGCGTTCGACCCCTAGGCCGGAGGGCGGCGCAGCTTCCGCTGCAGTGTCCGCCGGTGCATCGACAGTGCGCGCGCGGTGGCCGAAACGTTGCCGGCGTGCTGGTGCAGCACGTGCTGGATGTGCTCCCATTCCAGACGCTCGACGGTCATTGGCCTGGGGTCCACGGGCACTCCGTCGTCGCCGTCCTCGCGACCGAGCGCCGCCACGACCGCATCCGCGTCCGTTGGTTTGGTCAGGTAATACGTCGCGCCGAGCTTGATCGCCTCCACCGCCGTCGGAATGCTGGCGTGCCCGGTCATCACGACGATGCGGGTGTGCGCATCGGCGGCCTTGAGGTGCGACACGATCTTCAATCCCGACTGGTCGCGGAGCTTAAGGTCGACGACCGCGAACTCCGGTGGATCGCCGTCGATTGCGCTGAGCGCGTCCGGCACCGTATGCACGGCGGTCACCGCAAAGCCGCGCGAGGAAAGGGCCCGGCTCATCACGTCGCACAGGGTCACATCGTCGTCGACGAGCAGGAGGGTGGCGCGGTCGCGGACATCGGCAGTCGGAGCAGTCATGAGGCGGGATCGAGGCTGTTCAATGGGAGGTGAATTTGCGCGACGAGCCCGCCATCGGCGCGATTCGACCAGCGGACTGTACCACCCAGCCGGCCCAGGGTCGACGCCGTCAGCACCAGGCCGAGACCCGTGCCCTGCCCGGGCGGCTTGGTCGTGAAGAACGCCCGGCCGAGTTTGTCGAGGTTCCCGCCGGGGACGCCGCTGCCGCGATCGCCAACGGCCAGGTGCAGCGACCTGGCATCCCACCGCGCATCCACGTCAACGTGATGCGGTGACGCATCGGCCGCGTTGTTGAGGAGAATCAGAATGGCCTGCCGCAGCGAAGGATCGGCAACGATCTCCGGCGCCGGCGCCGGGCCGGCAGACCGCGCCTCGAGCGGGACGTCGGGCCGGAGGGCCCGGAACCGTGCGATCGTCGACGCGACGAATGCGTCGACCCCTTCGCGCTCCTCTCCTTCGATGCGCGCATGGCCGGCCGCCGCCCGCAGATTGGCGAGCGCATGCCGGCAGGCGTCGAGCTGGGCGGCGAGAATCTCGGTGTCGCGCTGCCGCGCCGGCGTGTCCGCGTCGCGCCGCATCTCGCCGACGACGACCGCCATGGTCGTCAGCGGCGTCCCCAGCTCGTGGGCGGCGCCGGCCGCCAGCGTGCCGATGCGCAGCACCGCCTCGTTGTTCAGCGCGCGGCGTGTGGACTCGCGCAGCAGGCGTTCATGTTCGCGCAGCGTCGCAACGATTCGCACGATGAACCACGCGGTAACCGCGGCCGTCAGCGTGAAGCTGGCCCAGACACCCAGTGCCATCGTGGCATCGGGCAGCGGCCGGCCATCCGCACCCCGCAACGGCTCGGCCAGCACAAACGCCGCGGCGAAGCTCCCGACCACGAGCAGCGTACCGCCGAAAGCGAGCGGCCACGGCAGCAGCATCGCGATCAGCACGACGTGCAGCAGGTAGACCAGCGCGAACGGATTGGCGGTACCGCCGGCAAGGAGCAACAGCGCACTGAACGCCACGAGATCGACGACGAGATGCGCGGCCACCTCGCGATGGGAGGTCGGCGTTCCCCGCTTCAATCGCGCCGACACGAGAACGTTGAGCACGATCAGCGCGCCGACGATGATCCCCATCGGCAACGCGTGCAGCACGACACCCAGTGCCAGCGCCAGTGCGATCGCCGCGGCCTGTCCCACGATCGCCATGGTGCGCAGATGCATCAACTGCCGGAGGCTCGCGAGGAGCGCAGGCGAATCGGCCTGATCGAACGGCACGTGGACCAACCCCTTCGCCGCCGTCGGCGTCGGCGTGCCGCCCAACCGCTCCAGCGGGGCATTGGAAACTGCGGCTCGGGCGTCGACGGTCATGGCAAGATACCGGTTGCGGCAATATGCCGCACGCTGAAAACTCGCAGTTTAGCTGCCCGCGCGGGGCTTGGGGGCCCCGAACCTTGCGCCGGTGCAAAGGCACTGCAGATGCCCCCCGCGGGGGGCACGCATCGAAGCCGTCCCGGCGGCAAAGGCGACGCGAAGCGCAGCCCTTCCGTCAACGAAAAAGCCGGCAGGCGCCGGCTTCTTCGTCGGGGGTCAGAGGAGCGTTATTGCGCGAGCACCCACTTGATAATGCCTTTCAGATCGTCGCCCTTGGCCTTGACTTCCGGATGGCCCTTGGCCCCATCGAGTTTTGCGAACAGCGTCGCTTCGGCATCGGCCTTGCCCTTGAACTTCGCCGCGACTTCCTTGAACGCCGGGCCGATCTTCTTCGTCGCCACATCGTGGCAGTTCATGCAGCCGCTGCTCTTCGCCAGCGCCTCCTGGGCATTCGCCTGGCCGGCGAACGCGAAACCCGCGGCCACCGCCGCGGCAATCACAAATGATTTCATGGCTTCGTTCTCCTCGTTGGATGGAAGCCCGGGACGCTGGACGTCCGAGGCGATCGCGGCGCCCCTCTCCGAAAGGCGCGCAGCCGGGGATTGTAACGCATCAGTGCCGGCGCCGTTGACCCGAGTGTAGCCGGGAACCGCACTGGCGCCGGCCGCAAAGAGAAGGGGCCGGTCTGCACCGGCCCCGTCGCCGTCAGCGGGAACAGCCTAGAGGGTCTGGATCCACTTCGCGAGGCCCTTCAGATCGTCGTCGGACGCCTTGACCGAGCCGTGTGCCTTCGAGCCCTTGATCGCGGCGACGACGTCGGCTTCGGGCTTGCCCTTGAACTTGGCGGCCGCGTCCTTGAACGCGGGTCCCATCTTCTTCGTATCCACGGCGTGGCACGTCATGCAGCCGCTCTTCTGCGCGAGCGCCGCGCCGTCCTGCGCATTGGCCGTCCCGAGGGCCAGCAGACCAGCGGCGACCGCCGCCGCGATCATCATCGACTTCATGTTCGCTCCTTCTTCGAGTTTGCCCGGCGCGCGCCGCGCGGGCGGTTGAAAAACGTGCTCGCACTTCACCTTCTGCAATACGGGATTTTAGCGCATGACACGGCGAACGGTTGACAGCCGATGCAACGGAAACGCGTGCTCCGCGACGAATCGTCACACGTCAATCGGCGGCCGCAGCGAGGGTTCCGATCGCACGGTGCCGTGCCAGCCAGAGCGGCGTCCGCGACCGCGGGACCTTGTGGACGAAGTGGTATCGCGCCACGTGGTAGCTCGGGTCGAAGCCGAAGAAATTGAGCTTCATTCGCTCGAGCTCTTCGCTGCGGTAGGCCTCCAGCGGCTTCGACGCCTCGTCCGCTCGCCGAGCGGCCATCTTTTCGCCAAGCATCCGTTCGAATCCGCGATCGGAGGCAAGCGCGCGCGCCCGCAGCCCGACCTCCGCCGCGAACGCCGACGGCGTCGCGCCGAAGTGGCCGTCGATGAGCCCCATCGCCGCCGCCTGGCGGCTGCCCACCGGCAGACGATTCTGCATGACGGCGCGCACGTGTTCGGGCGCAACGCGGCGCGGCAGCAGGTACGTCCAGTACTCCGAACCGTACAGATTGCCCATGCCCTTGTAATGCGGGTTCAGGACGACCCCGTCGCGCGCATAAACGCGGTCGGCCGCGAGCGCCAGGAACACGCCGCCCGCGCCCGCGTTGCCCTGCATCGCGGCGACGGTCAGCTGCCGGTCGGTCGTGACGATCTCGCGGACGAGGTCGTCGATCGCATTGATGTTCCGCCACGATTCTTCGGCCGGATGGTCCGCGGCTTCGATCAGATTGAGGTGGATCCCGTTCGACCAGAAATCCGGCCCGCCCATCAGCACGATGACGCGCGTCGGCCGCGACCGGGCGTGACGATAGGCCCGGCACAGCGCTTCGCAGTGCGCCGTGCCCATCGCGCCGTTGTAGAAGGGGAAATGCAGCCAGCCGACGCCTTCCGATTCCTCGTAGCGGATCGGCCGCCAAGTCGGGTAATCGACGGCCGCCTCAGGGACGAGCAGGGCTTCCGGCACGCCGCGAAGCTTCTCGCCCAGCACCATCGCCGCAGGCAGCTTGAACTGCGGCTCCCCGGTGTCGACGCGTTTGAGGTGGGTGATCCACACGGCGCCGTCGGCGGTCGCGCGGCAGATCGCCCCGTCGCGCTGGGCCACGATGTCGCCGGCTTTGCCGCGAAGCCGGCCCTCGGGATGCGCGTCGTACAGGTGGACCGGCTCGCCGAGAACTTCGTCCCGCACACCGGGAAAGCCGTCCGCGGCGCGGATCCTGCGCAGCACGGTCGCCGTGCCGTCGGCACGCCAGTCGATCGCCCGATCCGACTGGCGCATCGGTGGCCGCAGCCTGCCGCGTACCGCGAGCTCTCCCGCGTCGCGAGGCCCGGGCCCTTCGTCACGGGCGATTTGCGCGAGCGTCCGCCGCAGCGCGATGACAGCCGCTTCGGTCACCTCGTTTCGGTAGAGGCTGCTCTTCGTCGCGTCGCGCATCGGAAAGCCGACGCTCGACCACACGTCGCCCGCATCCAGCTCGGCGTTCGCCTCCAGCGCGGTGACGCCCCAGTCCGCTTCACCGTCGACGATCGCCCAATCGAGCGCCGAAGGGCCGCGGTCGCCGCGGATCCCCGGATGGATCACGATGCAGCGCCGGCGACGCCATACGGTCTCGGGAATCCTTCGCTTGAGGAACGGCGCGACGACGAGGTCGGGATTCCACAGCGCGACCGCTTCCTCCGTCACCCGATCGTTGATGTCGAACTCGACCGAGACATCGTGCCCCGTCTCCGTCAGCTCGACCCAGAGTCGCTGCGCCAGACTGTTGAACGCGTGCGTGAGGAACAGGATGCGCATCAACAGATCCGGGGGAGCTGTTCGCCGGTAAGCCAATCGACCACTCGGCGGCCGCCGAAGCTCGTGTCCATCTGCACGAAATGATGCCGATCGGCCACGGCCTCACCGATGATCGCCGCGCCGCGCCCCAGGGGGTGCGCGCGCATCGCCGCGAGCAGGCGCGCAGCATCTTCCGCCGCACAGATCGCGATCAGCTTGCCCTCGTTCGCGACGTAAAGCGGGTCGAGGCCGAGGAATTCGCAGGCGGCCGCGACCTGCGGGCTCACCGGAATGTCCTTCTCCGCGATCAGCATCCCGCAGCCCGACTGGCGCGCGAGCTCGTTCAGCGTCGTCGCGAGACCGCCGCGGGTCGGATCGCGGAGACAGTGGATGCCGGGCACCGCGTCGACCATCGCGGCGACGAGCCCGTGCAGCGCCGCGGTGTCGGAACGGATGGTGGTCTCGAACGTCAGGTTCTCGCGCAGCGACATGATCGCCACGCCGTGGTCGCCGAGCGTGCCGCTGACGAGTATGCGGTCGCCCGGACGCGCCCGGTCTCCCGAGATTTCGACGTCCTCCGGAACGACCCCGACGCCGGTCGTCGTGACGAACACGCCGTCGCCCTTTCCCCGCTCGACCACCTTCGTGTCGCCGGTGATCACGGGCACACCCGCCTCGCGCGACGCCGCCGCCATCGATCGCACGATCCGCTGGAGGTCGGCGAGCGGAAACCCCTCCTCCAGCACGAATCCCGCCGCGAGGTAGAGCGGAATCGCCCCCGACATCGCGACGTCGTTGATCGTGCCATGCACGGAGAGGCACCCGATGTCGCCGCCCGGAAAGAACAGCGGCGACACGACGTGGCAGTCGGTCGACATCACCATTCGCCCCGCGCGCACCGCGAAGCGCGCCTGGTCGTTGGCCTGGCGCAGCCACTCGTTGTCGAATGCGCGCACGAACAGCTCGTCGATCAGCTGCGCCATCGCGCGTCCACCGCTGCCGTGGGTCATGTCGACGCGCCCGTGCTTGAAGTCCACCGGACGGATGTAGCCGTCGCGCACCGAGCTCATGCAACGACCCCCACGCTTGCGGCCTCATTGGCCAATTCGGCCGCTGCGCTGCCTGCAGACGGGAGCGGATCGGAGCAGCCGCGGCGTGCGGGTTCGCCGGCGGGCGCATGCATCATCCTAAGCCCGCCGCGAACCCACACGCCATGGCGCACACGCTGTGACGACCCATCGGCACTCATGCGTGTGCCTCCGACACCACCGGCACGTCCTTGAACCGGCCGTACGTGTAATGCGCGGCGCACGCGCCTTCCGACGAGACCATGCAGGAGCCGATCGGATTCTCGGGTGTGCACACCGTGCCGAACACCTTGCAGTCCGTCGGCTTTTTCACGCCGCGCAGGATTGCGCCGCACTCGCAGGCCTTGTTGTCGGGCACCGATCGGTACGTGATGCCGTAACGCGCTTCGGCGTCGAACGCCCGGTACTTTTCCTTGATCCGGAGCGCGCTGTACGGCACTTCGCCCAGACCCCGCCACTCGAACGAACGGCGAAGCTCGAACACTTCGGCGACCAGCGCCTTGGCCTTCGCGTTGCCGTCGCGACTGACGGCGCGCGTGAATTCGTTCTCGACCTCGGCGCGCCCCTCGTTCAGCTGCCGCACCAGCATGAGGATCGCCTGCATCACGTCGAGCGGCTCGAACCCGGCGATGACCACCGGCCGCCGATACTCCTCGGCGAAGTACTCGTACGGCTGGCTCCCGATCACGG
>Ga0209048_10001080_pt1 | contig 28634 bp, 26 predicted proteins | sample FrelakmetCRP12CR_FD_187146 | JGI IMG/M metagenome (GOLD analysis project Ga0209048, IMG submission 187146) | Freshwater lake sediment microbial communities from the University of Notre Dame, USA, for methane emissions studies - CRP12 CR (SPAdes)... | ecosystem: Environmental > Aquatic >... | reverse complement strand
CGTCGATGACGTCTACGTGAGCCAGATGGCGGGCCTCGCGTTCACGCTGTTTGACATCGACCGCGTCGAGGTGCTGCGCGGCCCGCAGGGCACGCTGTTTGGCCGCAATGCGACCGGCGGTCTCGCCAGCTTCATCTCCCGGCGCCCGACCGACGAGGACAGCGGCTACGTCAACGTGACCACGGGTTCGTACAACCTCATGCACGTCGAGGGCGCGGTCAATGGCCAGGTCTGGAACGGTGCAGACGCGCGTGTCGCGTTCCAGACCAATCAATACGATCCGCTGTTTCACAATGTCGCGGGCGGTGCGGCCAATGGCGAGAACGGCGACGACTGGTCGCTGCGGACCCAGCTCCTGCTCAAGGACGTCGCCGCCGGGCAGCTCTTGTTCATCGGGCGATTCAGCCGCGAGAACGTACATGCGGGTTCGTGGGAGCAGTCAGCGACGTTACCGTTAGCTAACGGCTACAACACTCTGCTTCCCTCGAACCAGAATTTTTGGGGTACCTGCAATGGCTGCAACGCGAGCGGGGTGCCCAAGAGCGGCCCCTTCACCACCCGCAACAATATGAGCGGCTATGCGATACTGGAGACCAGCGGCCTTTCGAGCAAGTACACGAAAGACCTGGGTTTTGCGACGTTCACCGGTATCGGCGACTACTCGAAACTCAGCAAGCGCTACCAGGAGGATTCCGACGCCTCTCCGTATACGGTGTTCGAATTCTTCAACGGCAGCTCCGTCAATCAGCAGTCGCTCGAGCTGCGCTTGAACGGCGAGGCAAATAAGATCAATTGGACCGCCGGGCTCTACGGGCTGCGCATCGACGGCAACTACTACGAGGGCTGGCTCGGGCCGGCGTTCTTCGGTGCCCAGCAATACAATTTTCCGGGCAACCCGAACGCCAGCTATTCCAATACCATCGTCGCAGCCGGTCCGTGGCCGTACGGCACCGCGCCCTTCTACACCGGCGCCCCGGCCGACCCGAACGGCGGCCAGCCGGCGACCAACGCCCCGTATCAATTGACCACGAAGTCCGGCGCGATATTCGGCCAAGTCGAGTACCGGGCCACCGATCTGATCGGCCTGACGCTCGGTGGACGCTACACCTACGACACGAAGGATTACACCTACTCGTGGTATCCGTACCTGTATTACCCGCAGAGCTCGATCGCAGCGAACACGATTCTGACGCGGCCCAGCAACGCTTTGCTCAATTATTACAGCGCGAACCGCTCCGACAATCTCTACAGCGGCAAGGCGCAGGTCGATTTCCACCTGACGCCCGATCAGCTGCTGTACGTCAGCGTCAACCGCGGTGTGAAGGGCGGGGGATTCTCGGCGCCGCTGTTTCCGGCGACGATCAATAATCTGTCGACGCTGACGTTCAAGCCCGAAACGCTGACCTCCTATGAGGCCGGCTTCAAAACGGAGTTCATGAACCACACGCTGCGCTTCAACGGAGCGGCCTACTACTACCATTACCAGAATTACCAGGCGTTGATCTACACGCTCGGCCTGGAACAACTCATCGTCAATGCCGACGCCACCCATAAGGGCGCCGAGGCCGAAGTCGACTGGGCGCCGAACGAGGCCTGGCGGTTCACCATCGCCGCGGCCTATGTCGATGCGGTCGTCAACGACGTCGCCGGACGATGCTGCACGGCGACGTTCGCGCCGGTATACGGCAACTACACTCCCGGCAACGCGCCGCGCTGGTCCGGAAACGCCATGGCCCGCTATACGCTGCCGCTGGCCGGAGGTCATCTGTCGATCCAGGCGGACGGCAACTATCTGTCGCGCTTCTGGTTCAACCTGTCGGACGTACCCGCGGTCGAGCAGCCGGGGTTCGGCCTGATCAACGGGCGAATCTTCTTCACCCCGGCGAGCGGCAAACTCGAAATCGGCGGGTCGGTGGACAACGCGGCCAACAAGCACTATGGGGTCATGGGATTCGACAACACCTCGATCAACGGCCTCGCACAACGGTACCCGGGCATGCCGCGCTGGTATAGGGCATACCTGAACTACAAGTTCTGATCGGATCGCCCGAGCGCGGGCGGGGTGAGCAGCGCCGCGGTGTTCTCGGCCCGGTGCGGGCAGGGCCACGAGGGGATCCAGCGCTCCGCGGCGCTGCTCGCGCCGGCCGCGCAAGTCTCCACGATCGCATCCAGGAGTCGATCGGCCCACTCGTGTGCGTGCTCCTCGGTGCCGATCAGATCCTGTCGGAACTCGACCTGCAGATAGTCGAGCCCCGCCCGCTGCGCGTGTTCGGGTACCGTGTAGTCCACGCCCGGCTCCAATGCATAGGGCTGATTGTCGCCCACCGGGTCGAGGCCTGCGCGCCGCAGGGCGCCGATGCAGCTTCGCGAGAGTCCGCCGGGCGCCGTGTAGCTCAGGCCGATCGGCCAGGGTCGCGGCGGCCCATCGAGCACCGGCGTGCAGGAATGCACGGAGATCAGCACGGGGCGGGCGCCGCGCTCCTCGAGTTCGCGCAGCGTTGCGGCGATCGCCCGATGGTACGGGAGCAAAATCCCGTCGAGCCGCGCGACCCTGGCGGCCCGGTCTAGTTCGTCATTGCCGGGCACCACGATGCCCGCGCTGCGGCCGGCGATCGACGCCGGATCCCACGGATACCGGTTGCAGTCAATGACCAGGCGCGAGTATCCGGCAGTGATCAGCGTCGCCTCGAGCCGCGCGGCCATACGCTTCGCCACCCAGCGGGCGCCAATGTCCGAGGCGATGTGGGTGCGAAGAATCTCGGGCGCGAGGCCCAGAGTTCCGAGGCCCGCCGGGATCGCCGCCGAAGCGTGGTCGCAGACGATCAGGAATGCCGTGCCGGCGGCGCGGTTCAGAATGAACGGCGGATGATCGGCGTCGCTGAGAATCGGTGTCGGAGCGTTGGGCATGGCGGCTGCTAAGGGATGGCAAAGAACAAATCGCGGTGTCGGGAAAATGTACCATATACTCTGCGAGGTGCCGGTTCGCGCGGCGGGCAACAACGGGGCTTGGGATGTAGATGGGCGCAGGCGATCTCGCGTTGCTGGCATGGTGCGACCTTGGTGCAATTATGCGCACCCGGCCGGTCGTGCTCGATCAACTCGAGTCCAAGCGTCGCTTCGGGCTCGGCTGGGCGGCGGCCGGATGCGCGATGACGCCGTTCGACGGAATCGTCGCGAATCCCTGGGGCTCGGTCGATGAGGTTCGCCAAGTGCCGGTGGAGGGTGCCTCGGTGATCGTGGCAGCGACTGCGCAGGCGCCCGCGCTCCACCTGCATCTGACGCGCATGCTCGATGCCGCCGGTGAACCGGCGGACGCGTGTCCGCGCAATTTTTGCGAATCGGCGCTCGAGGCGCTCGAAACCGAGACAGGGCTTACCCTGTGGACCGCCTTCGAGCATGAGTTCACGGTCACCGAGGCTCCGTTTCGTCTCGGCGCGGTATATTCGGTCGAGGCGCTGCGGCTCGCGGCGCAGTTCGCCCACGACGTGACCGAGGCGATGCGGCCCGTCGGGCTAGAGTGCTTCGAGCCCGAATTCGGCAAAGGGCAGTTCGAGGTGAGCTGCGCGCCGTTGCCGAATGCGTCCGGGCCGGACCGGGCGATTCTCGCGCGAGAAGTGGTGCGCGAGATCGCGCGCCGCCACGGCATACGGCTGACGTTCTCACCCAAACCCATTCTGGACGGCGCAGGGAACGGGATGCATGTACATTTTAGCTTCAGAGACCGCAGCGGCCACCCGGCGACCCACGATCCGCTCGCGGCCGGCACGGTGACGGGGCAGGTCGCAAGTTTCATCGCCGGCGTCATGCGACACATCGGTGCGGTGACCGCGGTCAGTGCGCCGGCGCCGGTGTCGTATCTGCGGCTCGGGCCCGGTCACTGGAGTTGTGGATACGCGGCGTTCGGCGTGCAGAACCGCGAAGCCGCGGTGCGGGTGTGTCCCTCGCCCGATCGCGATTCGGTGGCGGCCGCCGCGGCCACCAATATTGAGCTGCGAATCCCGGACGGCACGGCCAATCCGTATCTGGTCGTTGGCATGCTGGCGCTCGCCGGGCTGTCTGGCGTGCGGGCGCGGCTCCCATTGCCGCCGATCGTCGGCGGCGATCCCGCACGCTTAAGCGCTGCCGATCGCGCGGCCCTCGGCGTCTTTCCGTTGCCGGAGAGCCTCGGCGCCGCGCTCGATGCGCTTCTGGCCGATGCGGTGGCCTGGAATTGGATGCCGCCTCATCTGCGCGACACCTTCATGGCCGTGAAACGCATGGAAGCGGACCGCTTTGCGCACACGGAGCCACACGCCGTGGCGTCGGCCTATCGAGAGATTTACTGAGCGGGGCCCTCAAGTCCGATGCAAGAGATCCCGCTCATCGACCATCACTGCCACGGTGTCGTCACCAAGGAATTGACGCGCGATGCGCTCGAGGCCTTGATGAGCGAAAGCTACCGGCCCCCGGCGCCCGGCACGACGCAGTTCCAAAAACCTCTTGGCCTTGCGATTCGCCGCCACTGTGCGCCGGTGCTCGATCTCGAACCGCTGGCCAGCGCCGATGACTACGTTGCGCGGCGCATGGCGCTCGGCGCCGATGAGGTGAACCGCCGGCTGCTTGCGGCATCCGGCGTCGCCACCCATCTGATCGATACCGGGCATCGGGCTCTCGAGATCTCGAGTCCGCAGCAGTTCGCCGCCCTGTCCGGTCACGCAGCGCGTGAAATCGTGCGCATCGAGGCCGTCGCGGAGGAGGTCGCCGCCGCGGGATGCGGGGCCGCGGACTATCCGGCGCTTCTCGCCGAAGCGCTCAGGGAGCGCGGATCGCGCGCCGTCGGCTTCAAGAGCATTGTCGCCTACCGAACGACCTTCCGGATCGAGCAAACCGCGCCCGGGCACTCGGAGGTCATTGCGGCGGCCGGCCGCTGGCTTGCCGCATCCGCCGGCAGGCGCGCGCGCCTCGAAGATCCCGCGCTAATCAGACACGGGTTGTGGAGCGCCGCCGAAATCTGCAGGGAGCGCCGGCTGCCGCTGCAGCTGCATGTCGGCTTTGGCGATCCGGACGTCTACATGCATGCCTGTGATCCCACTCATTTCACGGATTTTCTGCGCGACATGGAGTCGTGGGGGGTCGCGGTGACGCTGCTGCACAATTACCCGTTCGTCCGCGAAGCGGGGTGGCTGGCGGAAATCTTCCAAAATGTCTACTACGACGTCGGTGCAATCCTCAATTTTACGGGAGCGTCGAGTACCCGAATCATGCGCGACGCGCTTGAGCTGGGTCCGTTCACCAAGCAGCTATTCAGCTCCGATGCCTTTGGATTGCCGGAGTTGCACCATCTCGGCGTCGTGCTGTTCAAGCGCGCGCTGGGTACCGTGCTCGACGAATGGCTGCGCAGCGGCGAATGCACGGTAAAGGACGTCGAGGAGATCTTCGCCGCCATCGCGCATGGCAATGCCGCGCGGATTTACGGATTGGGCTGAGGCGCGTTGCGCCCGAGACGCAGGCGTAACGCGTAGTTCACGAGGAACAGCGCGATTACGATCAATGTGATCGAAGACCAACCGGGATTGGCGATGAAGCAGGCGGCCAGCATGACGGCCGACGCGAGCCACGCGTATCCCGAGGTCCATACACCGCCGGGTGTGCGATAGGGGCGCGCCATGTCGGGCGCCCTGAGGCGCATCATCCAGTGGGCCGGTACCATCAGCAGGTAACTCAAGGTGCCGGCGCAGACCATGAGAACGAAGATCGCCTCCGCGGCCCCGGTGAGTGCGAGCGCGCAGGCGATTGCGCCCGGGGCCACGATGGCCCCCACCGGCACGTGTCTGCGATTGGTGCGCGCCAGGGTCGATGGCAGGTAGCCGGCCCGCGCCAGCGCGAATGTCATGCGCGAGTAGCCGTAGATCGCCGAAAACAGGCAGGCCATCAATCCGGCCAGAGCACAGACGTTCACCAGTATCACCACCCAATGCGTGACACCGGCCGAACCGATCGCGTTCAGGCCTACAACCAGCGGATCCTCCGCCGACTGCAGGTTCAGCACGCCCGCGGCGCCCGGCCCGAGTGTGACCAGCAGCGCAGCGAACAACGTCAACACCAGCATAGCGGCGAGCATTCCACGCGGCACGTTGCGATGCGGGTCCTTGGTCTCTTCGGCTGCCATCGCGATCCCCTCGACGGCGAGGAAGAAGGCGGTGCCGAAAGGCAGGGTGGCCCATATGCCCATCAGCCCCATGGGCAGCCAGCGGCTCGCCCCAACAGCCCCCGTGACGGGTAATTCGAGCAGATGATTGGCCTCGAAGTGGGGCGCCATGGCGGCGACGAAGACTATCAGTCCGACCAGCGCGACGAGCGCCATCAGCAGCAGCACGCGCAGCGCCTCGCCGACCCCGGCGGCGTGAATTAAGATGAAGAGCACGAACACGCCGATCACCACCGGCGGTCCGCCGAAGCCGACCAGAGCCTTCATGTAGGCCTGCAGAAAGGCGGCGATCACGGCCGCCGCCGCGACATATTCGACCCAGATGCAGGCACCGGTAAGACAGCCAGCCCACGACCCGAACGCTCGCGCCGCGAACGCCGAGCCACCGCCGGCTTCCGGAATGATGGTTGCCAATTCGGCGAGCGTCGCGAGCAACGCGAAGTACATGGCCGCACCGAACAGCACCGAGACGAAGAGCCCGCCCCAACCGCCATAGTGCAGACCGAAATTCCAGGCCGTGTAGTCGCCGGCGATCACGTACGACACACCCAGACCCGCGAGCAGCACCCAGCCGATGGCGCCTTCCTTGAGTTTGTGCGCGCCGTTGTGAGGTGTATCGGTCAAGGAAATCCTCCACCAAACAAGAGTCGCGACTTCTCCACCGCACCGCTCATTCGGTATCATACGTTACCAGCGCTAGTCTGAGGCATTGCGCGTTGCGCAACCAGCGCGGAGACATTGGCAAGCGAGCAATAGGGAGAAAGACGTGAATATGAACCGGACCACGATGTTTGGCGCTGCTTGCTCGCTCCTGATTGCCGGGTCGGCGCTCACGGCGGAGACTCAAGGTCCAAGCTTGCAAGAGGTGTATGCAAGCCTCGCCAACAAGCGCTTCGTCGATCTAACCCACGCCTTCGGGCCGACGACGCCCCATTGGAAGGGGTTCGGCGATGAGACCGTCATTGATCTTTATACGATCAAGAAGGATGGGTTCAAGGTCCAGCAGTTCACGCATGTGGGCCAGTGGGGTACCCACATCGATCCGCCGGCGCACTTTCACGAGGGGTTGCGCACGGTCGATCAAATCGACCCAAAGGAGATGCTGCTGCCGCTGGTGGTGCTCGACGTGCATGCCAAGGTCGCCAAAAATCCGGACTACACGCTGACCCTTGAGGACGTCCGCGATTGGGAGGCAAAGCACGGCCGCATTCCGCAGCATGCGTTTGTCGCGATGCGTACCGACTGGTCGAAGCGCTGGCCCGACGATGCCGCCATGCAGAACCGCGATTCCGCCGGAATCGCGCATTACCCCGGCTGGAGCAAGGATGTTCTGAAGGTTCTCTATGAGGATCGGAAGATCACCGCCTCGGGGCACGAGACGACGGATACGGATCCGGGGATAGCCACCACCAAGGATGATTATTCGCTCGAGAGCTACATACTGGGCCTCAACCACTATCAGATCGAGATGCTGGCCAATTTGGACCAGGTTCCAGAAGCCGGAGCGCTGGTCATGGTCACCTGGCCGAAACCGGAAGGCGGCACCGGATTTCCTGCGCGTGTGATCGCAATTCTTCCATGATTCGCGCCCCGATGCCGGCGTGAGCGGCCAGCGTGGTCGGGGCAAAGCCCGCCGCGCCGCAAGGCTTATTTCTTGCGCCGCGCGCCCAGGACGTTGGGGAGCTGCGCGATGCGGGCCAGCACCCGCGACAATTGCGGCAGACCGTTGATTTGAATGCCGATCCGCATGCGCGCGATGTGGTCGCGTTCATCCGTAGTGGTGTTCATGGCGCGGATGCTGATCTTCTCGTCGGTAAGCGCGGCGCTCACGTCGCGCACCAGGCCGCGGCGGTCGAAGGCCTCCACTTCGATGTCCACCGGGAACTCTCCGCCGGCCTGTGCGCCCCAGGCGACTTCGAGAACGCGCGCCGGCGATTTTGCGCGCAGGCGCGCAAGGTTGGCGCAGGTCTGACCGTGGATGCTCACTCCGCGGCCAACGGTGATGTAGCCCATGATCGGCTCCGGCGGCACGGGTTTGCAGCACCCTGCATAAGTCGACAGCAGTTCGCCGATGCCCTGGATCTCGATGTCCGGCTCGCGCGGCGCGGTTGTGCGCGGCTGGGCGGTCTCGACCGGGCGGGCGTCCCGGGCGTGCAGCAGACGCTGAATGGCGCCGGCGACCTGCGCGGCGCTGAGTTCACCGAGTCCCAACGCCTCGTGCAGCGCCTCTGTGTTCGGAAGCTTCAGTTCGCCCAACAACTCCGGCATCGGCGGGCTGTGCACACCCAACCGCTGGATTTCCCGATCCAGCATGGCGCGGCCCTCGAGCTTGTTTTGCGCCTCGTTTTGTTTGCGAAACCACGCACGGACCTTATTGCGGTGGCGCGGACTGGCCAGATAGCCCGACTGGGGCGACAGCCAATCGCGGGAGGGCTGCGGCGTCTTGGCGGCGATGATTTCAACGGTCTCGCTGTTCTTTAATTTGTAATCGAGGCCCACCATGCGGCCGTTGACCTTCGCGCCGCGGGTGCGGTGGCCGAGACCGGTATGGACCTGATACGCGAAGTCGAGCGGCGTGCCGCCCACCGGTACATCGACGATCTCCCCCTTGGGCGAGAGCACGTAGACGCGGTCCTGGAACAGATCGACCCGCATGCGGTCGAGAAAATCGCGCGCGCTGTCCCCTCCGTCCGGGGTCAGCAGCGCTCGCAGTTGATTGATCTTGCGCTCATACGCCTGGTCGCCGCGGCCGCCCTCCTTGTAGCGCCAGTGCGCGGCGACGCCGCGCTCCGCATTGGCGTGCATTTCGTGGGTTCGGATCTGAATCTCGACCGGCTGGGCGCCGGGGCCGATGACGGCGGTGTGTATCGAGCGATACAGGTTGTCCTTCGGGGTCGCGATGTAGTCGTCGAATTCGCCCGGAATGAACTGCCACAGCGAATGCACGATGCCGAGGGCGGCGTAGCATTCGGCTAAGGTGTTCACCAGCACCCGCGCCGCGCGGATGTCCATGAGCTGTTCGAAGGCGAGGCCCTTGGCCTGCATCTTGCGCCAGATGCTGTAGATGTGTTTCGGCCGCCCGTCAATCTTCGCCTCGATGCCGGCGGCCCGCAATTCGTCCTGCAGCTGGCTTTTGAGCTCATCGATGTAGCGCTCACGCTCCAAGCGGCGCACCTTGAGCGCGGCCGCAATGTGCTTGTATTCGGCCGGCTGCAGATAGCGGAACGCCAGATCCTCCAATTCCCATTTCACCTGCCATACGCCGAGCCGGTTGGCGAGCGGGGCATACACTTCGCGCGTTTCGATGGCCAATTTGCGCCTGACCGCAGGCTCGACCGCCTTGGAAGTTCGCATCTTCTGCAATTGATCGGCGAGCCGCACCACCACCAAGCGCACGTCGCCGATGACCGCGACCAGCATTTTGCGAAGCGCCTCGGCCTGGGTCGACTCGAGGCCGCGCTCCGGGGTCCAATCGGGCGGCAGACCAAAGTGACCCAATTGGCTCAGGGCGCGCGCCAGGCGGGTGGATTCGCCGCCGAATCGCTTGACCGAGGTTTCGACGTCGAGAAGCTTCTCCTCGAGCAACGGCTGCAGCATCGCGGCGACCACCACGTCGTCGTCGGCATCGAGCGTGCGCACGATCTCGGCCACTTCGAGCGCGGCGTCGCGCGCCGGCTGGGCCGCTTCGGGCAGTTCGAGCGCGCGCACCGCGGCGAAGCTTTCCGTGAGCCTCGAGCTTGTGGTCAGGGTTGGCGCGGTGGTTTCCATCGGTTCCCGACGCTTAACGTTGGTGGGTTTAAGCGCCCATTGCCGGTATCATACAGGCCCATGCGAAATCCAATAACGAAGACCTCGGCGGGTGCCGCGGCAGGCCGCGCGCTTGGCGCTTAGGTACGCGACGGTGCGAATCCTGGGTATCGATCCGGGTTCGCAGTGCACCGGGTTCGGCGTATTGGATGCGGCCGGGCCGCGCTTGACGTATGTCGCGAGCGGCGTCATTCGCACGCCTCATGGCGAATTTGCGGCGCGCCTGTGCGAGATATTCCGCTGTGTGCGCACCATCGTCGAGCAATACCGGCCGCAGGAAATCGCGGTCGAACGCGTGTTCGTCAACCGCAATCCGGACAGCGCGCTGAAACTGGGGCAGGCGCGCGGCGCGGCGATTTGCGGGACCATCGACGCGAATGCCGACGTGTTTGAATACGCGACGCGGCAAATCAAGCAGGCCGTGGTAGGCTCCGGCAGCGCCGAGAAATCCCAGGTTCAGCTCATGATGAGGAGCATTCTCAAGCTCGACGGCCCTGTGCCCGCGGATGCGGCGGATGCATTGGCGGCGGCCGTTTGCCACGCGCTGCGGGGCCGGGTGCGCACTTCGATCGAACTCGCCGCGAGCCGCGGATGATAGGGTTTCTAAAAGGTCGGCTGGCATTCAAGCAGCCGCCCACCGTGCTGGTCGACGTCAACGGGGTCGGCTACGAACTCGAAGCGCCGATGTCGACTTTCTATGGATTGCCGGCGTCGGGCGAGCCGGTGGCCCTCTTCACTCACCTGGTGGTGCGCGAGGATGCGCACATACTATTCGGCTTCGGCACCGACGCCGAGCGGCGGTTGTTTCGCGGCCTGCTCAAGGTGTCGGGTGTCGGTCCGAAAATCGCCTTGGGGATCTTGTCGGGCGCGAGCGTGGATGATTTTCTGCGCATCATCGAAGCCGAGGACGTGGCGATGCTCACACGGATTCCCGGCATCGGCCGCAAGACGGCAGAGAGGGTCATCATCGAAATGCGCGACAGCGCGCAAAAGTTGGCGGTCCCCGGCGCCGGCGCGGGCGCCGCATCGGATCCGGCGGGCGCATCGAGCGCGCAAGGCGAAGCGTTCGGCGCGCTGATCGCGCTCGGCTACAAGCCGCCCGAGGCGACGCGCCTATTGAAAGCGGCGGACGAGCCTGGGCTCACAACCACCGAAATCATCCGTCGCGCCCTTAAATCCGCGGTCAAGAACTAGCCACAGTCATGGGCATCGAACAGGATCGAATCATTGCGAGCGCCGGCCGGCACGAGGAGGAGGCGCTCGACCGAGCCGTGCGGCCGAAGAGCCTCGCCGACTACGTGGGACAGCCGAACGTGAAGACCCAAATGGAGATCTTCATTCAGGCGGCGCGCATGCGCGGCGAGGCGCTGGATCATGTGCTGATATTCGGGCCGCCGGGTCTCGGCAAGACCACGCTCGCCCACATCATCGCCAACGAGCTCAAGGTCAATCTGCGCCAGACCTCCGGTCCGGTGCTGGAGCGCCCGGGCGACCTGGCCGCCTTGCTCACCAACCTCGAGCCTCGCGACGTGCTGTTCGTGGACGAGATTCATCGGCTGAGTCCGGTGGTGGAGGAGGTCCTGTATCCGGCCATGGAGGACTCGCAGCTCGACCTGATGATCGGCGAGGGTCCGGGCGCCCGATCGATCAGGCTCGATCTGCCGCCGTTCACGCTGGTCGGCGCCACCACCCGCGCGGGCCTGCTCACCTCGCCGCTGCGCGACCGCTTCGGCATCGTGCAGCGGCTCGAGTTCTACTCCACCGAGGAGCTGATAAAGATCGTGGTTCGCAGCGCCTCGATACTCAATCTGCGGCTTCAGCCCGATGGCGCCGATCGCATCGCCGAGCGTTCGCGCGGCACGCCGCGCATCGCGAACCGGTTGTTGCGCCGGGTGCGCGATTTTGCCGACGTCAAGGCCGCCGGACTGATCAGCGGCGATGTGGCGCTTAAGGCGCTCGACATGCTGGAGGTCGACCCGCAGGGGTTCGACATGCTGGATCGCAAGCTGCTGTTGACCGTGATCGAGAAATTCGAGGGCGGGCCGGTGGGCGTGGACAGTCTGGCGGCGGCGATGAGCGAGGAGCGCGGCACCATCGAGGACGTGATCGAGCCGTTTTTGATTCAGCAGGGATTTTTGATGCGTACGGCGCGCGGCCGGGTGGCGACGCGCGCCGCCTATGCTCATTTCGGACTGGCGGCGCCGGCGGTCGAGCGGGACCTGAATCTGCCGCTGTTCAGGGACGGGCAATAGATGCCTGCGGCGCGGAACTTTTCGCACCAGCATCGCGTCCGAATATATTGGGAGGACACCGACGCGGGCGGCGTGGTGTACTACGCCAATTATTTGAAATTCATGGAGCGCTGCCGGACCGAGTGGCTGCGCGCATTGGGGGTGGACCAGCTTCGATTGCGCGCCGAGCGCGGGCTGCAGTTCGCGGTCGTCAGCGTCGCGGTGGATTTCTTGCTGCCGGCGCTGCTCAATGATGAAGTTATCGTCACCGCCGAGCTGCTGCGTTTGAGCGGTGCGACAATCTCCTTCAAGCAAAGGATCTGGCGCGGCGAGGCTCAGCTCATCGAGGCGACGACCCGCGTCGCCTGCCTCGATTCCGGTACTTTGAAACCGCGCGCCATCCCCAAGGATCTGTTCATGGAGTGGCGTAATGCCCAATGATCTGTCGGTCTGGATGCTGGTGCTCGATGCGAGCCCCATCGTCCAATCGGTCGTGGTAATGCTGTTGTTCGCCTCGGTGGCCTCTTGGGCCATCATATTTCGCAAGAGCCGCGTGATCTCCCATTCGCGGCGCGGTGCCGATCACTTCGAAACCCAGTTCTGGTCGGGCGGGGACCTGACCGCGCTCTACCGCAACATAGAAACCAAAGGCCGCGCCGGCACCGGCATGCAGAGCATCTTCGAGTCCGGCTTTGGCGAATTCAGCCGCCTGCGCCAGCAGGGCACACCCGGCGAGCAATTGCTCGAGGGCGCGAGGCGCGCGATGCGCGTGGCGCAGATGCGCGAAATCGACCGTCTGGAACGCAATCTGGCGACGCTTGCCACGGTCGGATCCACCAGCCCCTACGTGGGCTTGTTCGGCACGGTGTGGGGCATCATGAGCGCCTTCCACAACCTCGGCAACGTGCAGCAGGCGACGCTGGCCGCGGTGGCGCCCGGAATCGCGGAGGCCTTGATCACCACGGCGATCGGGCTGTTTGCGGCGATTCCGGCCGTTGTGGCCTACAACCGATTCGCCGATCAAGTGAGCCGCCTGGAGCTGCGATTCGACACCTTCGTCGAGGAGTTTTCGACCATTCTCCAGCGCCACGGGCCGGCGCGCGCGCAGGCGTAGAGCTCATGGCTTCAGCCCCGCGCCGCCGCAAATTGATGGGTGAAATCAACGTCGTGCCGTACATCGATGTGATGTTGGTGCTGCTGATCATCTTTATGGTCACGGCGCCGCTGCTCAAGGAGGGCATCAAAGTGGATTTGCCCAATGCCGGGGCGCGGCCGATCGATCCGGCATTCCTGCAAAAGCACGAGCCGCTGATCGTGACGATCGATGCGCGCGGACGCCTATATGTCAATTTCGGCCCGAACCCCGATAAGCCGGCCGCCGAATCGACGGTGAGCGCCCGAACCGCGGCGCTCCTGCGCCGTGATCCGCAGACCCCCGTGTTGGTCAAGGCCGATACCACCGTGCCATACGGCCTGGTGGCGCACGCCATGGTTCTGCTGCAGCGGGCCGGCGCCGACAAAGTGGGGCTCTTGACCGATCCCGAGCGGCCCGCGCCGCCGGTGCGGGGAGAAGGCCATGGATCTGCCGACGGCGCGAACTGAATGCCGAGTACCTTTCGCGAGCATTCCTGGCCGGTGTTGTTCTCGGTGCTGCTGCATGCGGCACTGGCCGCGGCGATGGTCCTGATGGCGATGATGAGCGCTACGCGTTCGACGAGCAGTATTGAACCCCCAGCCGTTAACGCGGTGGTGATCGACTCGCGCATACTGCATGCCGCCCAGGAAGCCCAGCGGGCGCGCATCGCGGCCGAGGAGCAGGCCGCCGCGGCACGTGCGGCTGCCGCGCAGGAGGCCAGGACGGCGGCTGAATCCCAAGTGGCGGAGAAGGCGAAGGCGGCCGAAGCGGTCAAAACGGCCGACCAGACCAAAGCCGTGGATGAAGCCAATGCGGCGCAGGCGCGCGCCGCCGATGCCAAACGGACAGCGGAAGCCAAACAGGCGGTGGAAGCCAGGCAGGCAGCCGAAGCGAGGCAGGCGGCGGTAGCCAAGCAGGCCGCCGAAGCCAGGCAGGCGGAGGATGCCAAGCATGCGGCCGAGATCAAGGCGCGAGACGAGCGTTTGCGCCAAGAGCGCGAGACGGAGTTGCGGCGGCAAATGGCTGAGGAAGAACACGTCAGTGCGGTCGAGGCCGGGCCCTTGCGTGATCGCTATGTTGCCAGCCTGCGAAATCGCATTCAGCATGCATGGATAAAGCCGCCCTCCGCGCGCATAGGCGTCGATTGTCTGGTCGAAGTCACCCAGGTTCCGGGCGGCGAGGTCACCAGCGCGCGGGTTACCCAGTGCAATGGCGATGCGGCGGTTCGACAGTCCATCGAAAATGCGGTCTATCGAGCCTCACCACTGCCGGATCCGCCGGATCCGGCGCTTTTTCAGAGAAATTTCGCATTTAGGTTCAAGCCTGATGAATAAAACGCTGTGCTCAGCCGCCTTGCTTGCCCTGCTATTGTTCAATTTGCGCGCTAGGGGCGAGTTCGTCGTCGAAGTCACGCGCGGGCAGGACAATGCCATACCCATTGCCGTTGTCCCATTTAGTCCGCTCGATTCGGACTCAGGTGCCTTCGATGTGGCGCGAGTGGTCGTCGATGATCTGTCGCGCAGCGGCCGGTTCAAGGCCATGGACCGCAAGGACATGGTCGAGCAGCCGCATAACGGCGCCGGTATCGGATTCGACGACTGGCGGCGCCTCGGCAATGATTACATCTTGGTCGGTCTCATGCTGCCCCAGGGCGGGGACCGCTACAACATCGTCTTCGAGCTGTTCAACGTGCTCAATCACCAACGCCTGCTGAGCTTCCAGATCGGCGCCAACCGTACCGGCCTGCGGCTTGCGAGCCATCAGATCGCCGACATGGTGTTCGAGAAGATCCTCGGAATCCGCGGTGCGTTCGCGACGCGCATCGCCTACATTTCGGTGGTCGGGTCATTGCCGAACAGGACGTACCGGCTCATCGTCGCGGACGCGGACGGCGAGAATCCGCACGTCGTCATGCAGTCGAACGAGCCGTTGATGTCGCCCGCCTGGTCACCCGACGGCCAGAGTCTGGCGTATGTTTCCTTCGAGGATCGGTTGCCCTCGATTTACATGCAGGTATTGAAAACCGGCGATCGGCATCGGGTCTCGGCGCGAGCGGGCGTGAATCAGGCTCCGGCATGGTCCCCGGATGGCAAGAAGCTGGCCCTGACCCTGTCCACGCGCGACGGCAACTTGGATGTCTACGTGCTCGATACCGCCACGCAGGCGCTCACCCGCATTACCGACGACCCGGGCATCGACACCGAACCGCAGTGGTCCAAGGACGGTCAGAGTCTTTATTTCACCTCCGATCGGGCGGGCGGTCCGCAGATATACCGCATTGGCATCCAACCGGGCGATCATCCGCGCCGCTTGACCTTCCAAGGAAACTACAATGCGCGGCCGCGGCTCTCGCCGGACGAATCCCAGCTCGCCTTCGTCACGCAAGAGGACGGCGGATATCGCATTGCGGTGATGGATCTGAAGGGGCGCGGTGAGGTGCAGGTGCTCACGAAAGGGCGCTTCGACGTCAGCCCAAGCTTCGCGCCGAACGGCGCCATGATCATTTACGCGAGCCGCGATCGCGGCCGCGGCGTGTTGGCGCTGGTCAGTGCCGATGGGCGGGTCCAGGAACGATTGGTGGCGAGCGAGGGCGAGGTGCAAGAGCCGGCATGGTCGCCGTTTTGAGCGCCGCGCCAACCAACACGGTACACAATTGACGCTTGGCTCGGTACGCTTGAGTCTTAGGTGCAAACAAGAGGTGGAATTCACATGGGAAGTTCAATGAAGAAGATGCTGTCAATCGGCTGCTTGTGCGCAGCTGCGGCGTTGCTTGCCGGCTGTCCCAAAAAGGCCACCACCGTCGAGCCGCCGAGCAAAGGCACGCAGATCGCGGGCGCCTCGAGCGCCGCCGGGCGCGATGGCTCGGCCAGCACGACTCCGCTCGGCGGTGATACCGGCACGATGGGTGCGGGGGGGCAGGGCGTCGGCGCAGGCGGCGGCTTGGCGAGCACCGTCATCTATTTCGATTTCGACAAGTCCGATATCAAGGCTGAATATGTCGTCGTCATTACCGCGCATGCGCGCAACTTGACGGCGCACCCGAACCTCAAGCTCAAGCTCGAGGGCAACACAGACGAGCGCGGGACTCGCGAATACAACATTGGTCTCGGCGAGCGCCGTGCGCAGGCGGTGCGCCGGGCCCTGATGCTGCAGGGCGTCGCGGAATCCCAGATCGCGACCGTGAGCTTCGGCGCCGAACGGCCGGCGGCGGAGGGCGACGAAGAGGCCGCATGGGCCAAGAATCGGCGCGTGGATCTGGTTTACACGCCGTGATCCCGCACGGGCTCGCTCGGATTTCGCCATGGTTCGTCGTGCTGGCGTTCGCCGGTTGCGCCGCAACGCCGCCCGCAGAGGATCCGGTGCAGATCAAGCTCAATGACTTGGACGCGCGCGTGGCGCGGATCGAACGGGTGGTGGCGAATCAAAGTCTGCTAACGCTCGCCAACGAGGTCGAGGCGCTGCGCGCCGATGTGCGGGCCATGCACAACGACATCGACGAACTGGGACACAATCTGGAGATCAGCCGCAAGCAGCAGCGCGATCTTTACGCGGATCTCGATCGGCGGCTGAAGAGCCTCGAGCCGCGCACCGCACCGTCGGGAGCGGATGTACCGCCGGCCGGCGTACCGCGGGCGGCCGCATCGGGCGCCGCCCCCAATTTGCCGGCTCCGGACGGATCGGACAAGGCCAACTATCAGGCGGCTTTTGCGCTGTTGAAAGACAGCCAATACGATCGCGCCATCTCGGCGTTCCAAGAATTTCTGGCGTCCTTTCCGGACAGCGCGCTGGCCGACAATGCGCAGTACTGGCTGGGTGAGGCTCATTACGTCAACAAATCGTATCCCGAGGCCCTATCCGCTTTCAAAAAAGTGATCGATAAGTACCCGCAGTCGCGCAAACTTCCCGACGCGCTGCTCAAGATCGGCTATTGCAACTATGAAATGAAACAGTGGCCGGCGGCGAAAGACGCGTTGGCGCGGGTCGTTTCGTCTTTTCCGGATGCGCCCGCGGGACACCTGGCGCAGCAGCGCCTCGAGAAGATGGTGGCCGAAAATCATTGATCGGCGGGAGCGAGCTTGCAGGCGGAAGAACATTGAGCGGCGTACGGGCGCGCGAGCAATTGCCGAAGGGCGAGCGGCTGCGCGTCAATGAAATCTTTTATTCGCTGCAGGGGGAGGCCGTCGCGATCGGGCTTCGCACGGTGTTCGTGCGCTTGACCGGTTGTCCCTTGCGTTGCCATTACTGCGATACCGAATACGCTTTTCACGCCGGTGAGTGGCATAATATCGGCGCCATCCTCGACAAGGTCGGGGAATACGCCACTCCGCATGTCTGCGTGACCGGCGGGGAGCCTCTAGCGCAGCCGAATTGCCGCTTGTTGCTGATGCGCCTGTGCGATGCCGGCCATCACGTATCCTTGGAAACCAGCGGTGCGCTCGATATCGCCGGGGTGGATGCCCGGGTGTCGCGGGTCGTCGATGTCAAGACCCCGGGTTCTGGGGAGGCCGCGCGCAACCGAATCGAAAACTTTCCGCTGCTCACGCGCCACGACCAGCTGAAATTCGTGATTTGCTCGCGTGAGGACTTCGAATGGAGCAAGGCGTTCATCGAGGAGCACGCCTTGTCCGGGCGCTGTGAGATTCTGTTTTCCCCGAGCTATACGCAAATATCGCCCAAGGATCTGGCCGAATGGATCTTGGCCGACCGGCTGCCGGTGCGCTTTCAGCTCCAGCTCCACAAGGTACTGTGGGGCGATGCTCCAGGAAGATGAAAGGAAATTGAAGTAGAAACATGCAGACCGCCATCGTGCTGCTGTCGGGCGGATTGGACTCGGCCACCGCGCTGGCCGTTGCCCGTGCCCGAAATTTCCGCTGCTGTGCACTCAGCGTGCATTATGGGCAGCGCCACCATGCCGAACTCGCCGCCGCGAAACGCGTCGCGGAGTTTTTGGACGCGCACCAGCATCGAGTCATGGGGGTGGATCTGGCCGGCATCGGCGGATCGGCATTGACCGACGAGAACCTCGCGGTGCCCGAATCGCCGGCCGCCGGCATCCCCATCACCTATGTGCCGGCTCGAAACACTCTGCTGCTGTCGCTCGCTCTCGGCTGGGCGGAAGTCGCCGGTGCGCGCGACATTTTCGTGGGCGTCAACGCGGTCGACTACTCGGGGTACCCGGACTGCCGGCCGCAATTCATCGCCGCGTTCGAGAACCTGGCGCTGGTGGCCACCAAGGCGGGTATCGAGGGCAGTCGCTTCAAGATTCATGCGCCGCTGATCGACATGTCCAAAGCCGAGATCATCCGCACGGGCGTCGGTCTGGGAGTCGATTACGCGATGACCGTGTCCTGCTACCAGGCGGATGCCGAAGGTCGCGCCTGCGGCCGCTGCGATTCATGCCGCTTGCGGGCCGAAGGGTTCGCCGCCGCCGGCGTGCCCGACCCCACGCGTTACGCGTGACTCGCATTTCCGGTGCCGTGAATCGCGAGTTCGGCTATTATGCGCGGCTCAGACGGGACGGTAGCTCAGTTGGTAGAGCAAGGCCCTTTTAAGGCTTTGGTCCTGGGTTCGAGTCCCAGCCGTCCCACCATAATATTTGTAATAAAAACAATAGATTATAATAAAGAACTATAATATACATCAAATAAGCGCTTACCTCGCGCGCGGCCTCTCCGATTAATGCATGAGGTGCTATGTCCGGAGTCGACCGAGGGTGTGTAAAAACAAAACCGACCTCGCTGTAAATCAATTCTGAAAAATTCAAACTTTGAAATCTCGCAGATTTGAACCACGCTTGGAATTTTTGGCTCATTTCGGTCAATTTGCAAAAGTGCCAAGGGCCTTTTACACCGCTTGCTGCTGGTGGTGACCGTCAGCTTCCGGGCCGATAATCGGTTGCTGATCTGCCAACACTTGCCAATGGAGACCCCGAAATGATCGCCGGATTCCGGACGCTTGCCGATTCCCGCATCAATGCGGCAACTACCCATGAGACCTTGGGCGCATAGCTTCAAATGGGCCGATACGTCTAGAATGCTGCTCTAAGATTCTGCGTCGGCAGCCCATGCCGGCGTTAGGACGTCAAGAAGAGCAAAATATGATCAAGGCAGTAGTGGCCATGAGCATTTGTGCGCTTGGCCTCGCGGGACTCACCGCCCCGGCACCGGCCATCGCGCAACCGTATGCAGTGCCCGACACTTGGGGCGGGGACATTTGGTCGCGTCCGCGGCTAACCGGTGATTGGGGCGGATTGCGGGATGAACTCGGCAAGAAGGGAGTCGTATTGGACGTGGATCTGCTGTCGACCCCGTTGGATGTCGTGAGCGGGGGCCGCAGCACGGGCAGCAATACGTGGAGCAACGTCGATTACACGCTCAACATCGACACGCAGAAGCTTGGGTTGTGGCCGGGCGGGTTTTTCATGGTGTCGGCGGATACCGGCTTCGGCAGCAACATCTTCAGCAGGGCGGGCGCCCTGGTGCCGGTCAATACCGCCACCCTGTTCCCCGCGCCCAACGACGAAACGACGGTGCTCACGAACGCAACCTTCATGCAGTTCTTGAGCGAGAAATTCGGATTGGTCATCGGCAAATTCAACACCCTCATTGCAGGCGAACGAGAGTTCTACGGCAACTACAGCACGCAATTTCTAAATTCGGCATTCGTCTTTCCCATGACCCTCGTACAAGTGCCTCTCTCGGCATACGGGGGCGGCGTGATCGCACTGCCGACCGAGAATGTCGTCTTGTCGGCGATAGCGCTCGATCCGAACGGGACCGCCGCGAGCAATAGTTTCAGCGACGCGTTCAACAATGGCGTCATGGTCGTGGGCAGCGGCCAAGTGACCATCAAGCCTTTCGATCTGGTCGGCCACCAGAACGTGGGGTTGTCGTGGAGCAACAAGGATCGTCTTTCGCTCGAGCAAGATCCCTCGAACCTCGCCCGGTTGCTCCTGCAAAATCACTTTCCCGGATTGGGCGATCCGGGCCCGATCTTGGAGGGGATTCTCGCGCGATTATTTCCGGGCCTGCTTGTCCCCGCTGCACCTCCCAGCCGCACGAGCAGTACCTGGTCCGCAAGCTACGGCTTTGATCAGTATTTCTGGCAGCCGAAGGGCGATGAGAAGCACGGCATGGGTGTGTTCTTCTCCGCGGGAGCCTCCGACGGCAACCCGAACTTCATCAAGTACGCCTTCATTGCGGGGATCGGCGGTAAAGGAGTGGGGTCAAGCCGTCCCGACGACAGCTTCGGTGTGGGATTTGCGCGAACCCAGTTGAGTAGCGCGTTCGTGCCGTTCCTCCGTGAACGTATCGGCCTCGGCCTCGAGCACGAGGATTCCTCGGAGATGTACTACAACCTCGCGGTCACCGGGTGGCTGACCGTCACGGCCGACCTTCAAGTCATCAATCAAGCGCTCAACAAGTCATTGACTCCCACAGGTGTCGGTCTCGTGAACGTCCCGAATGCCACAATCGCGGGAATTCGCTTTCGTGTGCGTTTCTAGACACTGTCAATTATTTTGTAGATCGCGTGTCCGTGCACGGAAAACAGAGGATCCTGGTGGCGTGTCTTGTTGCCAAAGAACTCATCATTTTCGGTTAAGAGGGTGACACCGGTCTCGGCCTTCGGTGATCACGCTTAGCTATCGATCGCGCACTCGCTTTCGGGCTGAACCCATGCTCGTCAAGGTTAGACATTGCTGCTACGCCGCACGTGGTCATAGGTATTCAACAGGACGCATCTCTCCTAAGTGGGCGCACTGTCTATGTTCGTGAAGGCGAGCACGCACGGATCGCATGTACTTCAAAGCCTAGCGCCGCAGGCACAAGCGTTGAATCTTTCACTCGCGGCCGTCGGTGATTTGGCTACGTTGTATCCAAGACTTCTTGAGGAGGCGGCGTCCAGAAACGTTCCCGCGCCCCTGCCGGCGATGGTGGGTGCTTGGGTGCGAAAGCCGTCGCTCTGAAAGGCGCCGATTGAACTCACCCAGCATGCAACCCTGTTTTCTCACTGGTATTTCTCGCGCGCAACCCTAAGACGAGTGCCGCCGCGGCCAGCATGACCGCGCCGGCGAGCGCCAGGACGCCATACGCGTTCCCCGTGCGTTGCGCGATTGCGCCGATGGTATACGGTCCTACAAACCCAGCGAGATTGCCGCAGCTATTGATAAGGGCCAATCCCGCGGCCGCCGCGTAGCCCGTCAGAAACTCGCTCGGCGGAGCCCAAAACGGACCAAAAAACCCGTACACGCCTACCGCTACCGCGCATAGTAAAGCCACCGTCGTGACGAGCGAGCTCGTCGTCCCAAGCAGCAGCAGTGCTACACCCGCGACGATGACAGGGATCGCCACATGGTACGGTCGTTCGCCGGTACTATCCGAATGACGTGACACCATTACCATCGCCGTGAGCCCCACAAGGCTCGGGATCATGATGAAGAATCCTACCTTACTGTTCGAACTTCCGACGGCAATGGTCTTTAGAAGCTGGGGCGCAAAAAATTGGAACGCGTACAAGCCGGTCACGATTCCGAAGTAGATTCCGACCAAGACCCAAACTCGACCGCTCAAAAGCGCCGATAGCACCGTGAAGTTGCCCTGAGTATGCGTGGCCCTCGCCTCGTCTCGTAGCTCCGTGCAGAGCCACTCTCTCTCGTCTGCCGCGAGGAAACTGGCTTGCTCCGGCCGACCGGGCAAGAGAAAATAGGTGATGGCGCCAAGCGCGATCGCGGGCACGCCTTCGAGAATCAGCAACCACCGCCAGCTGGTGAGACCAGCCCAGTGCACATGATCCAGAACCAGGCCGGACAGCGGTGCGCCGATTATGGTTGCGATCGGCATTCCGGATAATTATAGAGCCCCACTGCGCGAGCGCGTTCCTTCCTCGGGAACCAATACGTCAGATACAGCAGCATGCCGGGCGCAAATCCCGCCTCGGCGACGCCCAGCGCAAATCGGAGCGCATACAGCTGAGAGAGGTTATTGGCGAGACCAGTCAATGCGGCGAGGATGCCCCAGCTGATGAGGATTCGCGCAATCCAGATTCGAGCACCAATCTTATGCGAGAGGAGGTTACTTGGAATCTCAAACAGAAAATAACCCAGAAAGAAAGTCCCGGCGAGCAAACCATATTGCGCGCTTTCAATCGCGAGTTCCCTGTTCATGGTGAGCGAGGCGAAGGAAATATTGATGCGGTTGAGAAAGGCGACGATGTACAGAAGAAAAATAAACGGGATTATCCGCAACGTGACCTTGTTTACGGTTCGCTCACCGATCGAGGTAGCGGGTTGCGCAAGGTTGTTCTGCATATACGCCGGCAGTCTAGATCGCGAAGGGCAGCTTTGGGTAGGGCAATCGAATTGACCCTCCGTCCGCAGTTGGCCTATTCTGTTGAAAGTGCGCCAGGCGAAGCCTGGAGGAGTTGGAAGTCATGTGAAGGAAAATACGACTGAAAACTTCTGATGGAACCCGGCAGGGGTTGAGCCTGCCCGGCAAAGGTTGGCAACCAGCCGGAACCGAGTGTTGCGTGGTCCAGGGGCGACCCTGGCTGCGAAGCGTACACAGGGAGTCGCTAGGCCGTGTGATTGAGCCTCGAAACGAATATGAATCGGAGGCCGACACTGAGGACCTGGCCAATGAGAAACTGATGGAGGCCGGGCTCGAGGCGAGGGTGGATTGCCGGAGCCTCAAGGACCAGGGACTGCAGCGCGAACCGACCCAACACCGGGGACCTGCGATCACCAGCATCCTCGAGCGCGGCGAGCGCTCGTTCGTCGCCGATCGCTGGGGCCAGGAAGCCAACGAGCGGCTGCGCCTCGCCAAGGAAATGGACGAGCTCGAACGGGAGCGCACCCAAGTTCAGGAACAATGGATCGATCTATCGAAAGATTTGGCCGCAAGTCTCCGTGAACGCGAGTGGTTCAAGACCCAGACGCTGTCACTTGATGAGCGGCGCGCGAAGTCGCGGGAGAATTGGCAGAGTTACCGTAAAGAGCTCGAAATCAAGCCCGATAAGGACAAAGTGAAGGGGAAGGAACAGGGGCTGGAGCAGGGCGAGGACGAGGATCGGGGGAAGGGCAAAGACAAGGGGCATTCGCTGGGCAAGGATGATGATTTCAGCATGTAGGCCGATGAAGCGACCAACGGTGCCGAACGGCCGGTTTGGAGCGGACCATCCGGCAGACAGCGGCCCGGAACGGTCGTACGAGGCCTGTGCCAATTGCAGTCGTTGCTAGACAATGCCGACTCGCTCATCCGCGGCCCCAAGGGCGGTTGATGCCCGCATTCACGTCTTTCCGAAACGGCGTATTCTGATGGCCGGCAGCGCCGATGCGCAGCCGAGTAAGCCGAACATCTCTCCACCTCGAACGAAACCATCCACGCATATTCTTGTGGCTGGCAGAGTGCTGATACCCACGCTTTAATCGGGCCCATCACGTACGGCGCCGTGCGTCAATGCCTTCGCGTAAACACCACATCGGACCCCGTAGGCGAAAGAACGACCCAGTCCGGCCATCCATCTCGCGGACCTCGGACCCGACGAGACTCGCTGGCTGGTGGAGGCGTCGCGTCGCGACGAGGCGGACTTGTTGTCGATACGCGCCGAGGACCTGCCGGGACTGCCGGCCGGTTCGCACGCGTTCTGGTACGACCACCCGTGGGTGAGCAGCGACATTCTGCTGAAGCTGCGCTTCCACGCCCCGCCGGCCGCGCGCGGGCTGCGCGCCGACGCCAGCGAAAACGACCTCGCGTTCTGGCGCTTTCCGGTAGGCTACGACGAGCGCCTGCCCGGCGTCGTACGTGCGTTGCGTGAGCCCGCCGTCAGCGCGGGAACAGCAGCGTCACCGTGAGCCGCAGGCCCCAGTTCGGGGCGCCGCTTGGTCCATCGAGGAACACGCGCCCGCCGAGTCCGAAGCTGACCAGCTGCCCGCCGATCGGAAGGATCTGCGAGATCGACGCGTTGAGCGGCACCGTCCACCGACTGGAGTTCTGGTCGTAGGTCGCCTCGAGGTTCATACCCAGCGTCCGCCCGGGCCCGATCCGCTTGGCCACGAACGGCTGCATGAAGGCCGCGTTCACGTGCGGCAACCGGCCGGAGTTCGAAATCCCCCACAGCTGGTTGACGAGCATGCCGTAGGTCCAGCCCGCGGCGTTCTGTTTCAGCACCACCACGCTCGGGCCGGCCGCCCACTGGTCGATAGTGAAGTTGCTGTCGCCCGTCGGCAGCAGGATCGCCGCTCCCGCACCCCAGATCCAGCCGCTCGCGGTCGGCGCCTTCGGCGAGAGGAACACGCTCTGCAGAACGTCGCCTAAACCGGACTGGCTGCCGCCAAGCGGCTGGACGTCGCTCTGCCAGATCACCGGGAGGATCGTGCGGGAGATCAGGTTCCAGTTTTCGCCGATCGAGACCGGGATCACCGGCTGGATGTTCAGGGTCGTTCGCTCGCCGTTTCCCTCGGGGCCGAGACCCGTGTCCCAGTTGAGCTGCAAGGGCACGCTGATCAGCGCGGCGACCGGATTCGACAGCTGCATCGCGAGCTCGTTCTCCTCGTTCACCTGCGCCGTCGCCGCCTCGGGGCCCTCCGCGCTGGCGGGCGACGTGGCGGCTATGGCAGCCATCGCAGCCATCGTGATCAGTGCAAGACGCAATCTTATGTCTCCTCTGCGGGTCCGCGGTGTCGCGCCGTCGCGCCACCGCGCGCCCGACGGTCGCGTGCCGCTGTACGGCAGCTTGCGATGCGTGCCGCGGCGCGAGAACTCGACCATAGCATATGGCGCGCGCCGGAGCCCAGACCTTAGATCGACCGTCGCAGGATCGTCCACGCCAAACTCCTTCGATCCAATAGGACGCTACCTTGCGCTGTGCGACGGCAGTGGCTCGTGCGGTTAAGTTATTGGGATACGGGGTAGGCACGTGGAGTGACCCTTGGGGGGATTCCGATGGCGTGGTTTCCAGATGGCTTGCGACTGGTTCCAGAGAACGGCAGAGTGGGTGGCTTGCGGGCGGCGCGGCACGCTGAGGTCGGCGGTCAGTCAATGGCCGGGGGCCCTGCGCAGAGGCGTGCCGGCGGCCCGATTTGCCAGGCAAGCCACGCGGCCCCTAAGCTCGCACGCAACATAAGGCTGGTTACGCGCAACAGGTTGTGGGCAACCTTGGACCGGACGGGCGTTTAAAATTCCTATCCCCTCCGGAGCGCGAGGCGAGCGTCCTCGGGGCGGTCCTGATGTATCTGGTCGCCTCTTTTGTTGCTCAGCGTTCCCTATGAGCGCTGGCGCAAGTGGGTCGCGTCCAATTAGCCACACGTAGGCAAGCTTCGGTAAATGGTAGAGTAGTCACATCCCGACTGAACCACTCAGCGCACGGACCAACGCTTCGCGCTCGCGTTTATCGCGAATACAGGTGGCCCCAGCCAGCACTACCCAAGGGGAGAGAAGGAAATGAAAGACATTCTCGAGACGCGCGAGGTGACGCAAAAGACCTACTGCCGAGCTGAAACGGACCGAACGTTCTACAACGCATCGCAGTTGACTGGCGGCGTAAACAGCATGTTCAGCTTCCGAAATGTCACGCCGCTGGACAGGCAAACGGTCGTCCGGATGAACAAGGACACGCTCTACACGGTGGCCTTGGTAGATACGTCCAAGGGTGCCACCATCACGGTGCCGGAAATGCCAGCGGGCCGCTATTTCTCCGTGCTGTTGCTTGATAACGATCACTACGGGCTGAGCTCAAGATTCGGATCATTGCGTACGCCAGTCGCGGCCAAGTGTTTGATCTTCATAGTATCGCCGGCCGCGGATTTTCGGGCGCAACCTGGCGCTTGCGCGAAGAGACAACTGCCGGATTTCTTTGATGGTGCACTGCCGCTATCGTACGTAAAATTCCTTTCCTTGACGGCACCCCGATCAGCGCTCGCAGACTTCAGCGCACACGGGCAGAAATCGAGCAACCCTTAACGATCAGCGACCGATTGCTCGCTCGGAACGGGTCATTCCGCTCGAATTTACCGAATTTAACGGTGCCGGATTAGCCGGTGCCCCCCAATGAGCAAAACCGTTGCTGACGGTCGTGACAGTCCGCTAACGGGTAGCTCACTTTAGGTAAGGAGGCCTTTCGCGCCGCGGCTACTCCGGCAGATTCATTTTGCGCAGGAGCGCCTTGTAGCGGGGGTCGGTACGCAGTCGTTCGACAGTGGGATCGTCTCTAACAAGCGCAGGGAGACCGGCTTTTCGGGCTGCGTAGGCTTTTTCGAACCACTCGAAAGCCTGTTCGGATTCTCCGCGATAAGCATAAACCTGCGCGATGTTTTGGGGCCACAGGCCACGGTATTCACGCGTCAAACGCGAAAGCGCCGCGTCTGACGCCTCCTTACGGCCAAGCGCGTGATAAATCATCGCTAGGCCAATGTCCCTACCATCATACGGCTTCGCCAGCTGAGTCTCCTCGAGTGCAGCTTCTAACATGCCGCGCAACATCAGCATTTGTCCCACGTAGAGGTGTAATTCAGTCCAGGCCGGACTGAGTTCCAAGCTCTTTCGGTACGCCATTTCTGCCCCTTCAATATCGCCCGTGGCCGCAAGTAAACCGGCCCGGCCCTCCCAAGCGTCAGAACTGAGCGGGTCGGTCGACAGCGAGGCATCGATGAGCCGCATTGCCTGGTCGCGGTGCCTAAGATAAAACGCAAGCCCCGCAGTGTAGGCTTGGGCAATCGGAACGCGTGAATCTGACGCGAGGGCTCTTGTGAGCTCCGTCTCTGCGGCGGCCCAGTCATACTCATACAAGCCGTGCATCATGCCAAGTAGTGTGTGCGCAATCGCGGAATTTGCGTCTATACGCAGCGCATTATCGGCGGCTTCTCGGACGTGCTGCCAGCCGATGTCGCTCGGTACGTAACTATCTGTAACGTCAGCTGCGTACGCCAAGGCGAGCCACTCGGCAGCGCGAAGGAAATTGGGGTCAAGCGCGAGGGCCTGCTCGAAATCACTCTGTCCCTCTCGCGTGCCCGCCGTTCCACGATCGTATGCTGACCGTCCGCGCAGGTAAAGCGTGTACGCCTCTGGGCTCCTCAGCGGCTGCATCGTTCGAGTCTCATCAGCGCCTACGGCCACCTGCAGCGCACGGGCAATACCGGTCGCAATCTGGTCCTGCAGCGCGAGCACATCGCCAAAGTCGCGATCATAGCTGTCGGCCCAGAGATGGGCGCCGGAGCGCGTATCGATTAGCTGCGCGGTCACACGGATGCGGGCGTCAGTCTTACGAACGCTGCCTTCGACAACATAGGTCGCCCCAAGCTTGCTGCCAATAATTCGCAGGTCCTCGTTGTGCCCCTTGAACTGAAACGACGATGTCCGGCCGATAACCTTGAGCGATGGAATCTTGACGAGGACATCAAGAAGTTCCTCAGCCATCCCATCGGCGAAATACTCCTGATCCTTCTTCTCGCTCATATCCACGAACGGCAAAACAGCCACTGATTTGTCCGGCATCGCCGGTGCCGCAGGAATGCTCGTAGGTGCTGTTGCAGTTGCGAGAGCTGTCGCCTGATGCGTGAGTTGCCATGATCTGTAACCGGCGAACCCTGCGATGGCCACGATCACCACTGACCCGGCTACGATAGCTTTGCGGCGCGGCGACCAGCCGTCGCCCGCGGCGTTGGACGCGCGCACAGGTGTACCTGCGATCGCAGGCTCTGGAATTGATGGTTTATCGATCGCGAATCGAACCGCAGCCACAAGCTTTGGCATCACGCGGGCCGGTTCGCCGCCACTTGCGTCCAACCACTGTGACGTATTCAAGAAATATTCAAGGTCGGCAGGCAACGGCGCCTTATCTATCCGCAGCGAAATGACTGGGTGCCGCTTTGAAGCCGCTCTTTCCACCTCTCTGACGACGTGAGGGGAGGCAGCGGAGTTCTGAGACAGGATTAGTACGGTCGCTTTGGCAGCATCGATCGCGTGAACAATTGAGCCCGCGTAGAACTCGCCAGGTGTCACGTCCCGCGGAGCTATCCAGCACTTAAGTCCCTGGCCTTCCAGAGCCGCAACGATGGCATCGGCATGGGCGGCATCCTGTGACGCGTAGCTGATGAATACGTCGGACGTGGCGAATTGCGCGCCAGTAGTCTGCCCTTCGCCGCCGCCTTCAGCCACGTCGATCCCCCTCCGACATCCACATCATGTTGGCAGATGCTCCCCGCTTTTATCAAAGTTTAGGGCTCATCCGCCGCCTTCCGGGTCGAATGTCGGCTCTGGAGCAGGCAGATTGAAGACCCGAA
>Ga0209048_10001079_pt1 | contig 28650 bp, 28 predicted proteins | sample FrelakmetCRP12CR_FD_187146 | JGI IMG/M metagenome (GOLD analysis project Ga0209048, IMG submission 187146) | Freshwater lake sediment microbial communities from the University of Notre Dame, USA, for methane emissions studies - CRP12 CR (SPAdes)... | ecosystem: Environmental > Aquatic >... | reverse complement strand
CAGGGTGGCCAGCTGCGAGCCGTCGCCGACCCGCATCACCAACAGGTAGCCGTTCGCCATCTCGACCACAGACTGCAGCACCTGGCCGCCCTCGAAGAGTTGTGCGGCCCCGGCGGCCAGACTGGCCAGCCCCGAGGTAACAGCGGCCAGCTGCTCGGCGCGTTCCCGCGGCAGCTGCTCGCTGGCGGCGATCAACAGACCGTCCACCGACACCAGCACGGCATGCGACACACCTGGAATCTCACGGGCGAAGTTGGACACCAGCCAGTCCAGTGAACTGTTGTGTGCGCGTGGCGGATAGGTCATTCCTGTTCTCGTCCGTTCTCGGTGGGCGGGGGCTGGGCGTTGGACCGCGCGGCCCGCACACCGCGGAAGTGGCTGCTGAAGGAGGCGCGCACCGCGTCGGGGTCGCGATGGGGAAGCTCGGGGGCCGGTGCCGGCTCGGCGGCCAGCCGGTCGGCTGCGTGGCGTGTCGGTCCAGGCGAGATGCGATCCAGAAGCTTGAGCGCCTGCTCGTCATCGGCGCGGTCCGCCACAATCCTAGCGAGACCAAGCGAGGCGCGATCGCAACGCGCGTCGAGCTCGATGGCACGCCGGAAGGCGGCCTCGGCCTCAGCGAGCTTGCTGCTTGCCCGCAGCTCATCACCTGCGGCCGCGAGACGGTCGGCCTCGGACGGCAGCACCTTGGCGAGGAACTGGCGCACCGCTGCTTCCGGCAGCGCCCCGACGAACTCCGCGACGACCGCGCCGTCGCGGAAGCCCAACACCATTGGAATGCTCTGGACGTTGAGCGCCCGCGACAGTTCTGGATTCTCGTCAACGTTCACCTTGGCGAGGATGAAGGCGCCGTGGTGCTCCTCGGCGAGTCGATCGAGGAGTGGTCCCAGCGTGCGACACGGCCCGCACCACGGGGCCCAGAGGTCGACCACGACGGGCGTTTGTCGGGAGCGGTCAATGACCGCCGACTCGAAATCCTGATCGGACGAGTCAATCACCCATTGATTCATCGCACCTCCGAAAGTAATCCGCGCGATGCGGCGAATCAACCTGCCTGGCGCGGCGGCCAAACTTGGTTGACGTTCCGAGTATGCCTTTATACAGTGCGCGCCTCACGACAGCCGCCGCATGGAATGGTTCCTCATCACGCTGAAGATCTATCGCAAAGTCTTCGCCCGCGCCGGCAGCTTGGCTGCGAAGAACTGGCCGGTGCTGGGTAGCGTATTTGCCTACTCCGCGATTATGTCGGTGACAACAGTGGTCGCCGTGCTGCTCGGGATCATCGGTGGCTTTGTGCTCAGCTTGGTGTGGGCGGCGTGCGTCGGATCGTTTCTCTACCTCGTCGAGATGATCGTGCGGACCTCGAAGGTGACGCTCGAGGATTTCCGCCGCAGTTTTGGGACGTACTTGTGGGAAGTTGTCGGGATCACCTTTGTCTTTTGGATATTCTTCAGGCTTGCGACGCCGGCAATCGCGCAACTCCCGCAAGGGTTTCTCATTCTTCTCTTCGTGGAGATTGCGGGGTTCGTGGTGTTCAATGCGGTACCCGAGTTGATTTATCTGGGGCACTATTCATCGCTGGCGCTCCTCTCGGAGAGCTACGCTTTCATTGCTGAAAACTGGATCGAGTGGTTTCCGGCGAACCTGGTTGCGGCGGGCATCCTCTATGCGGTTGCATCGGTTCCGCTCGACGGCTTCGCGGTGTATGTGCGAACCGGCGTCCTCGGGTTGCTGGTCTACTTCACCATGGTCATGCGCGGGCTACTCTTCGTCGAACTGCGCGGCTCGACGCAGCGCAGCCGCGCCTTCAAGTACCGTATGGAAAAATAGAGTTTGATCTCCTTGCGGGGGGAGGGCGTCATTGCCCTCCCCCATGCCGTGTCGGCGCCGACGTTCAGGCGGCGTGGCGCCCGAGTTCCTTGCCGCCCTCGATCACCCGCAGTTGCGTCGGTTCGGGGGCCGCCATTGCGAGTCCGAGCGCATGGCGCACGGCGAGAGCAACCGGCGTCAGCGCGATGGCGAGCATGACGGCGAACGCGGCACCGCTGCCGATACTGAATTCAACAGGCCCGGGAACCGGGGCCGGGAAAATAAACCACTCCATACATCACCTCCGTTCGCGCACTTCACCGTTGGCACACGGTCGGTGTGCGCGTCAGGAAGTGCGTCCTAACAGCCTGTCGGGCTTGGGAGTTTGGAGCGACCCAACGGGGAGCGGGCCATAGAAATGACGCTGGCCGCAGGCCCTAGGGTGCCCGCCCTCCTCCTCGGGAGGGCGCCAGCGGGTGCACCGACATGCTGAGCTAGTGGGCCACCGCAACACCGGCACTGTTGCCGCTGCGACCCGCTTCGACCATCAGGTCCATGTCGCTCATCCCACCGTTGCCGAGGAACCACTCCATCGGCCGCCCGGTGTAACAAGCAATACGGAACAGCACTTCGGTCGAAGGAATACGGCCATTCAGGTAGTTGTAGAGCGCCGACAGACTGACGCCGATTTCGTAGGCGAACGCCTTGGGCTCATCCGCAACCACCTCGCGCAACCGCCGTGCCACAAACTGTGTATCGATCCGACCCATTGTTGTTGCCTCCTCTCCGGATCTCCCGCGGGATCGCAGCCTCTCTGCGGCCCGCCGCCTCCGCCCCACGCGGAGGGTTTCAATCGCTGGAAAACAAAAAGGCCACCGAACTTTCGTCCGGTGGCCCTTCTTTCCTCAAGAGTTTTGTTGTTACTTACGGATTTTCCTCCCTTGGAAGGCCACCGGACGCCCAGCGCGGGTTAATTTGCTTGGTGGTGAAAAGCGTGCCCAGCACCACCACGGCGCCCGCCACGGCCACCACGGCCGCGTCAGGGCTGCCCGCGCACGCCAAGCGTCGCGAGTCCTGTCCGGTCATGTGGTGGTGTGTGCTATTCATCGCTGTCTGCGTCCTGTATTCCGTGTGAGCGTGTTTTTGCCATAGCCACGCGCGTGTTGCAAGTGTTTCCTTTTCACGCTCGTGGAGTGAGCGGCCCGGTCAACTATGGTATCGTTCGCGGACGGAGTGGAACGGTGCAGGGGCACGCAGAAAAGATACGGGTTGGCATCATCTTCGGCGGCCGGTCGGGTGAGCACGAGATCTCGCTACGGTCGGCGCGTTCGATCGTCGACGCCATCGATCGATCTCGGTACGACACCACGCTGATCGGTATCGATCGGGCGGGACGCTGGTATGTGCTCGATGATCCGGCGTTCCGTCGTCTGACCGACGCCGCGCTACCGGCGGTCGACGGCACTGGGACTGAAGTGGTGCTGCCACCGACGCCGGGTGCACACGATCTGCTCGTCCGTGGTGAGCCCCGTGCATCGCTGGGCCGGCTGGATGTCGTGTTCCCCGTCCTGCACGGTACCTACGGGGAAGATGGAACGGTTCAAGGGCTCCTCGATCTGGCGGATGTACCGTACGTCGGTTCCGGTGTGTTGGGTTCCGCCGTCGGCATGGACAAAGACGTCCAGAAGCGGCTTCTCCAGGCTGCGCGTGTGCCCGTGGTTCCCTTTCTCACCGTGACGCGCCGCCAGTGGGAGGCCGACCGGCGCGCCATTGAAGCCGGGGCGGCGGACCTCGGCCTGCCGCTGTTCGTCAAACCGGCCAACCTGGGTTCTTCAGTCGGTATCAGTAAGGTGAAGACGCTGGACACGCTCGCCGCCGGCATGGCAGCCGCCTTCGACTACGACAACAAGATCATCATCGAGCAGGGCGTCAACGCGCGTGAGATCGAATGCGGGGTGCTAGGGAACGATGAGCCCGAGGCCTCCGTGCCCGGCGAAATCTGCCCGCATGCGGAATTCTACTCCTACGAGGCAAAGTACATCGATGAGAGCGGTGCCACGTTGCAAATCCCGGCGCCGTTGACACCGGCGGAGACCGCGGCGGTGCGCCGCTTGGCGGTGCAGGTGTTCCTCCTGCTGGATTGTGCCGGCATGGCGCGTGTCGACTTCTTTCTCGATCGCGACAGCAATACGCTCTACGTCAACGAACTCAACACGATCCCCGGCTTCACGGCCATCAGCATGTATCCAAAGCTGTGGGAGGCGTCCGGTGTTCCCTACACAGAGTTGATTCACCGCCTTATTGATCTGGCACTGCAGCGGCACGCCCAACGCAGCCGGCTCAAGAGAACGTTCGCACCAACCGGCTAACGTGCGTGCCGTGCCAGCACCCCGGCGGCGGCCCGCAATCCCAGCAGATAGCTGTCGGCACCGAAGCCGACCACCTGACCAACCGCGATGTCTGCAATCAGTGAACGGTGCCGGAATGCTTCGCGTTTGTAGGTGTTGGAGAGGTGCACCTCCACGACTGGCAGCTCCGTGGCCAACAACGCGTCGCGGATCGCAACGCTGGTGTGTGTGTAGGCGCCAGCGTTGATGACAATGGCAGTGGCAGAGTTGCGCGCCGCTTGAATGCGATCGACAAGCTCTCCTTCGCTGTTCGATTGAAACGTGTTCACCGCGACGCCGAGCTCGGAGGCGAGAGCCTTCAGCTGGGCGTCGATGTCCGCCAGCGTCGTTGCGCCGTAGATGGCCGGCTCGCGCGTTCCGACCAAGTTCAGATTGGGGCCGTGCAGGACGAGGATGCGCCGGCTGCGGCGCAGCGCACGAACCTTACGTCTCGGCTGGACAGCCATGGCAAGGCGTCTAGCAGATGTTGGGGGGACGACGCCAGCTACGAGGGCGGGCACGATCGGTGTGGAGACCGATCGTGCCCCTCGGTGGTGGGTCTACTGAATCGTACCGCTCGCCACGATCGTCGTCGCGTTGCCGTTCGGCGAGGCCACGGTCACGACCACCGTGGTCGGATCGGCTGGAACGGCGGTCTTGGTCGCATCGGCATCGGCCAGCACGAAGCTGAACTGCGTCAGGCCAGGGATGAGCTGGTTGAATGATTCGCCGTCCGGGACCGTAATGCTGCCGCCGCTGATCGTACCAGCGCTGGAGGTAACCGTGATCGTCGAACCACCCACGATCGGGTTGAGAAGGTCGTCGTGCACGTTGATTGTAAAGGCAATCGATCCGCCGTTCGGGATGCTGAAGGGGTTGCACGGCGCGCTGGAGCATCCAGCGAGCGTCGGTGTTACCAGTGGGCCCGAGAACGTAACCGGTATTGTCCCGAACACCTGGATGTTATTGTCCCACACTCCGTGGGTCCCTTGACCGAGGGTGCCTGACGGAGGCGGTCCACTGTCCCAGACGGCATTGCCATTCGTGTCAATGAATCGTTCGAACGCCGTCCCGGTGTCGAAGCGACGGTTGCAGACCGCGCTCGGGCTGGGCACAGAGCAGGCTGCATCGCCCGGTGGCAGCGGGCGGAAGTCGATAAAGGGCTCCGGTAGATCGTCGGTCAGAACGGTGTCGCCCGCGTCGAAGATGCCGTTGCCATTATTGTCGAGGAACGATTCCTCACCGCGTGTAACCGCCATGACGGTGACGATGCCAGTCGGTGGCACCAGCCCTTCTGTGAGCAGGTTAGCGGTTGCTACCCCGGATGCATCAGTCGTGGTTGGACTCACCACGCTCGCGGCGTTCGTCACAAACGACACCGCCGTCCCCGGTGGGACCGCGTTGCCGAATCGGTCGTTCACGAACGCAGAGATCGGATTCGAGAGCCCGAACGTCACGCGTCCTTGGATGTTCAGCTGCCTCGCGGCGACGCTGAAATGGTTGACCGCTGGCGGTGCGCCGAGGATGCTCACGGCCGTTGACTGTGCGGTGATACCCGGGTTCACGGTCACGCTTGCGACGACGCGTACGGCTGATGCCTGGATGCCGCTGGTGACGGTGGTCGTAACGCGGCCGCTCTGGTCAGTCACCCCTGCGAGAGGGGTGAGGCTCTCGGAGCCCGTCCCGCTCAAAGCGAACTGTACGGCCACACCGGATATCGGCAGGCCAAACGTATTGTTCACCTGGAAGGTGAGAGTTGATTGTTCGGAGAGGCCCGAGCCGCGCACCCCGATCGAGGCCGGTTGTACGCTGATGAACTGGATCGACCCGGCTGGTGGTGTCGCCGTGCCGGTCGCCGTTGGTGGAGGCGATGCCGTCGCGGTGCCGATCGGGGTTACGGTAGGAGTCGGGGTGATCGTTGGCGTGGGGGTGATCGTTGGCGTGGCCGTAGGCCGCAGGTCAGGCAGGATAATGGCGCGGGTATCCTCGACGAAGTCGCCCGTGGAGGTTTGGACCCGCGCGCGGACCGTGACCGTCGTCCCCTGCAGGCTCTGTACGTACTTGATGCAGGACAGTGCGTCACCGGGTTGCGGCACGACGGTGAAACCAACTGTACAGGGCTGTGCCCGATTCGTGAGGCCGGGGCTGGTGACTGATAGGCCAGCGACCGGGTTGATCAAGCTGAATGCCACAGCGACCCCGTCACCGATGACTACACCCGAGCTATCGGTAACCAAGGCGCTGAGGACACTAGTGAAGGTGCCATCGCCGTTGTCACTGCGTTGATTGACCAGCAGGTCCAGCTTGACAAAGGCTGCTCCCGCCGTCGGCACCGCCGTCTGCGTCGCCATCGGGGTGATGGTTGGTGGAACAGTTGCCGGGACGGTTGGCGTTGGTGGTCCAAGCACGGTGACGCCGGCGGATGCGGTGCGTCCGATGGAGTCCGTGACCGTAACCGAGAAGTCTCCCAGCGTGTTGCCGGCGGTGAAAGTGAACGAACCGCCAGAGGTCGGGACACTGTTGGTGCTGATGCAACCCCCACCGGCGAACACGTTAAACGGTGCACTGCCGCCCGTGACGACGAAGGTCTGCGTGCTGCCGTTGCATGCGTTTGGCGGTGCCCCGCTGCCACCCGCCAGTGTGCTCTGCAACGGAGCGATAGCTGGTGGAATCGGCGTGGGTGTAGGCGTCGGCACGAGCGTCTCGGTCGCTGTGACCGTGGCGGTGAACGACGCGGTCGGTGTCGGCGTTGGCGCCGCCAGGAAGGTAAGCGGGCTCTGGATGGTTACCGACCCGTTCCCGCCTCCGGGTAACGATCCAGGTGCCGAATTGATCGTGACCACCACTGCGCCCGGTAGCGACACCGTTGCATTGGGCTGATTGTCACTGATCGAGAACTGGAAGCGGTTGATGCCGTCGACAATGCGGTCCAGTGTCTGCGCGTCTGCGATAGTAAAGCTGGAGATGCCAAGCAGCTGGCCTCTGCCCCCTTGGACACTGACGCTGACAGTGGACCCTCCGACGATCGGGTTGCCGACACCCGGGTTGCCGATCGGATCGGGGTTGTCGCTGATGATCAAGGTGAAGTCGCGCGATCCGCCGGCATCCACTATCGGAGAGCCTGAGTTGATAAGGAGCGCTGCGGTGGGACCGGAGAACGTCGTGCAGATGGACTGGAAGACGACGATCTGATCTTCACACGTGGGCTGGCCCGACGGCGCGCTGATCTGGTCGCTGTCGAAACGGTGGTTGCCGTTCAGGTCAATGAACTCTTCACCGGAATCGTACGCGCCGTTGCAATTGGCATCATAGAACGGCTCGGACACCGGGAGGAGGGTATCCCCAGCGTCGCAGACGCCACTGCCGTTCGCGTCGATGAACGGCCGCTCGCCGTTCGTGGTAGCCAGGGTGGGGACGATTCCGTTGCCGGCGACCGGCGCTTGCGAAATCAAGGTAGCCGTCGCCTGTCCGAGTGTATTGGTCGTCTTCGGATCGCCGATGGCGCCGCCCTTGGTCGTAAAATTGACTGCGGTTCCCGGAGGTACAGGGTTGCCGAAGCGGTCGGCCACAAAGGCGGTGATCTCATCCTGGATGCCAAATGTGACCCGTCCGGAAATGTTGGCCAAGCGATGCGCCAAGCTGAAGTTCGGTTGTGACGGTGGTGCGCCGAGGATATTCACCGGCGTCGAGCGTGCGATGAGAGTGGTGCCCGGCGTTGTAACCTGCGCGGTCACTTGGACGCTCAGCGCACGTTGCCCGCTGGTCAGCGTCACTTCCACCTTGCCATCCTTATCGGTCGTTCCCTGGTTTGGTGTGATCGACTCGTCGGCAATGCGCGCGATCGAGAACAGCACCGGGACACCGGCGAGCGGCGCGCCGATGCCGTCGGTCACCAAGAAGGTGAGCGTCGACTGCTCGGGCAATCCAGAACCGCGGACGCCAATGACGGCCGGCTGTGCATCCACAAATTGAATCGCCGCCGGATGCCCGCCGGTGCCCGGCGTCGGCGTGCCACTGGAATTAACGATCGGCACGGAAATGTTCGGGAGTTGGAGGCCGCCCGCGGTTACGCGCAGCGTGGCGCTGCCTGATGCCGTTCCGGCCGGGATCACCAACGTTGCGTCGGCATCGCCGTTCGCGTTGCTTAATACGGACCGATCAATGGTTCCAACGGTTGTTGCGAACCGCACGCGCACGTTCTCGATGCCATCGCCGAGGTTGTCCAACACCGTGGCACGAGCCTTGGCAAGTCCATCGGTTGCGTTGCTGACTGAAACCGTTGGCGGGTTCACGCTGACCTCGAGGTCACCAATCACGCCAGGTAACGTGACCGCTTGCCCACTGAGACTGCTGACTATCCCAGCTACCGAAGCGCGTACGATCACTTCAGTTCCAACCTGCAGCCTGGGGTATTTGATACAAGTGATTGCGTCGCCCGGCTGCGGTGAAATCGGCAGCCCGGTCTGTCCGACGAACTGCGACACGTCGCAGGGAGCGACCCCGTTGGTCGTGGCGTTGCTCGAGATGGCCACGTTGCGAGACGGATCTGCACTGTCCTCGACACATTGGGCGCCACCACACGCAGAGCTGTTGGCACATGGGCGGCCGTCGTTGGGGCCGCCGGAGCAAACGTGCCGCAGGAGGATCTCGAAAAACACCGGCGTCCCGTCTTCAACGGTATTTCCCTGTGCATCGGTCACCACCGCGCTGGCGGTCGTCAGGAGACTACCATCATTGTTGTCGATGGAGCGCCCGTTGATGGTGAGTCCGATGCGCGCCACCGGGCCCGAGGTCACTGTGATGACAGCCTGTTGCTCAGTCAGCGGGGACGGAACGTTGTTGATCGTTGTATCGGTGCAGGCGCGGATCGTCACCGGTCCCGGCTGGGTTCCGCTGCGCAATTGGATAACCGCAAATCCCGCTGTATCGGAGACGGTACTAGGGTCGTCGGGTGAGCAGCGCGTCACCGCTGCCGCGCTGGGTGCCGCGGTGGGTGTGCCACTTGGTGTGGCGGTGGTCACGGGAAGTATGACGGCGCCGGGAGCGCTCTGCGCCGTGACCACGTGATAGTAAACGCGGGCGCCACTCAAGGGGTTCCCATTGTTGTCGAAGACGCGGCCGAGGACGGTGGCGAGGTCAGTGCCGCCGGTACCGGACACCTGGATCTTTGTTGGGCTTGCGCCCAGGGTGATCGAAGCTGGTTCGCCGGGTGGGACGCCAGGATTGATCGTTCCAGGCCCGCCGCGTCCGACGACGACGTTGATCTTCGTCGACCCCGTGACCCCGCCGGCAAGGGCATTGATGGTATAGTCATTCTCGACGGCGCCGCTCGCAATTTGCAGCAACGATGAAGCGATACCACCCTGGGCGCCGGTAACCTTGGTCTGATTCACCAGCGGTTCGATCTTGCCCACGGACGTGACGAACAAGACATCGATCCCATTGATTGGTTTGTTGTCTGCGTCGAACACCGCCGCCGTAAGGTTGATATTGCCGCCTGTCAGGCTGCCGATAATCGACGGATCTGCTTGCAGCACCACGGCGCTCACCGGTTTCGTGCTGACGCCCGAAACGACGTTGATTTCGACGCTCCCGGTAATGCCGCAGGCTGATGCCGTGATAGTGAGCGTGCCGAACGGTGAGCCCGGCGGAATGGTAAGAAGGCTCGTCGTCTGCCCCGGCGCCTGCGGGTCGCCGCCGGTTTCGTTGAACTGCGGCGTGAAGCTCCCGATGCGCGGTTGCACGTCGAAGAGCACGTTGATGTTCGATACCGGCAGGTTGTTGGAGTTGAAGACGACCGCGGTGATCCGTGCGTCGCCACCGGCCTGGCTGCTCACGTTTACTTTATCTGTCTCGACGATGATCGTATGCACGTCGGTGCACGGAAGGGGGGTCGGAGTCACCGTCGCGCCTCCGCCCGTTGGAGTCGCCGTCCCCTGTCCTCCGACCACGATGATCGTCAACGTCACCGACAGTCCCATGAAAGGACCGTCGATGTCAGTCTTGGCGGTGAGCGAACCGCCGTGAAGCCCCAAGACCGAACCGGTGAACGAGCCGTCGGCGCGTGTAAAACCGCCAGTGGACGGTGTCACTTGCAAACCTGCACCGCTTTCAAAGCTAATGTGCTGGTCAGCAGCCGGCCGGCCCAGTGCGTCCGTCAAAAGAACAGTGAACGTGGTGGATGCACCTTGCGCCAGGACGACGTCCTGAACGCGCAGCGTGATGGAGCCGGCGTCAGACGACTGCGTGGCTTCGTTGCGACTCGAGCCGACACGGAGCGGCGTTGGTGTTCCCGTTGGAGATTTCTGGCCGGGCGTAACCACAGGCAGTGGGATGCCCCCTCCGCCTCCCCCACAACTGCTGGAGACCAGCGCTAATCCCGCCAGCCCCAAAGCCAACAGTAAGCTCTGGCGTTCCATGTTTCTGCCTCCTCGCCGCGTCGCGCCTGATCTCACGAGCCACCAGTGCCGCCGCTCGACGTGCAGTTGTTGTAGTTCTCGAATGTGACCAGGTAGCGGGCTATGACCTGGAACGAACGGTTCGGGTCGGACCCGAAGAAGGTAACCTTCAGAGGAGTAGCTTGACCCAGGACTTCCGGGTGATCGAGGCTGACTGTGCGGATGAATTCTTTGCCGACGAAATCGAAGAGCACGATGCCCGAGACGGTCGTCTGGGAGTGCTGGCAGCTCCCGGCCAGCCCCGATCCGCAGTCGCTGTCTATGACGCACGCTAGCCCACTTGGGCAGCGACCTCCCGGGATATTCCTAGTGAGTGCGCCGTTGACGATGTTGGACTGCGAGAGACGCGGGTCGCCAATCTCGGTCGAGTAGTGTTGCAGCCGAATATCCGAGCCCTCGTTATTTTGGAAAATGGCGTTAACCAGTGTCTGTGTGAAGGGCTCTGGGGTTGGAACGCCGCCCGTACCAGATCGGCAAAGGTCTTGAACAACGTCGACATCGGCGTTCGACTCGCCGACCGAGTCGGCTTGCGTGAGGCCGGTGTTGTCCCAATGGATGAACTGCAGCACCAGGGTGTCATCGCCCCCGGCGCCACCCGTCGACCCGCACCCGCCGGCTAGCACCGCCAGCATTGCTACGCCTGCCATCAACCTGCTCAGCCGCCGCATGTCATCCTCCTCGCTACGAAGTGCCTTGCCTCACCCGTGCCACGAACTCCGCGACCTCTTGCCCGGTAAAATGAACAAATCGCGTTCGTCCTAGATCTTCGAGGCATACAAACTTGACTTTGCCACGCGCTACCTTCTTGTCGCCTTCTATTGCTAGTCCGAGACTCGCGCCGGCGAGTTCCTGCGGAACCTCAACCGGAAGGCCGGCACGCTTCAGCAACCCCACGATACGATGCACCGTCTCATCCTTGCAGTACCCTTGAGAGCGCGACATCCTGGCCGCAAAGGCCATGCCGATTGCGACGGCCTCCCCGTGGAGATAACGCGTGTACTCCGTCAGGCTCTCGATGGCGTGCCCGAGTGTGTGGCCGAAGTTCAGAATCGAACGATAGTCAGACTCGCGCTCGTCGCGCTGGACGACCATCGCCTTGAGCGCGCAGCAACGGAGTATGATGTGCCGCAGCAGCTCCGTATCGAGAGCGAGGATGCGCCCGAGGTTCTCCTCAACGAGGACGAACAACTCAGCGTCGAGGATGACTGCGTACTTGATGACTTCGGCCAGACCGGCGACGAGCTCGCGCCGCGGCAGGGTTCTCAAGGTTTCCACATCGATGAGTACCAGCTGTGGTTGATAGAAGACCCCGATGAGATTCTTCCCCGCCGGATGATTCACGCCGGTCTTGCCGCCGACGCTGGAATCGACTTGCGCGAGCAGGGTAGTTGGCAGCTGGACGAACGGGACCCCGCGCAAGAAGGTTCCCGCCGCGAAACCAGCGAGATCGCCGATGACCCCGCCGCCCAGGGCCAGCAACGTCGACGTGCGGTCCATGCGGGCATCCAGGAGCCGGTCGTAGATGAACGTCAGCCAGGCGAGGTTCTTGTGCGTTTCGCCGTCGGGGATCGCGACGCTGGTGGTGTGGAATCCGGCCGCTGCCAAGGATCCAACGACCCGATTGAGGTACAACTTTTCCACGGTCGGATTGCTGATGATTGCCGCTGAGCGGCCAGGAACTAGGGCGCCGAGACGCGGCCCGACCTCCTCCAGCACGCCCGTCCCGATGACAATCGGATACGACCGATCGCCCAGCTCAACCGTGACCGTATCGACGGGCGATGCCGGCGTGTTCTGCAGCGCATGGCGTTTCACCCGCAGTCCTCCTCGCAACGGCTGGACTCGCGTTGGAGAAAGGCGATGATGTCGTCGAGAATGCTGTCGACGCTGCGGGTGGACGTGTCGATAATCACGTCAGCGCGCGCATATGCGACGGTGCGCGTGCGCAAGAGCTCCTCAACACGTTGGCGCCGCTCTTGGGCGCCCAACAACGGTCGGCTGCTGTCGCGGGCGGTGCGCTGCAGAATGACATCGATGTCGGCTGTCAGACAAATGATTGGTCCGGCTGCGTGCATGCGCTCAAAGTTGGCAGCGTCCATAATGGCCCCGCCACCCGTCGCGATCACCGCATCGAGCTTCACGGCCTCAGCCACTACCCGGCGCTCGAGTTCGCGAAAGTATCCCTCTCCGGCGGCCGCAAAGATGTCCGCGACCGAGCGCCCATCGAGTTGCTCGATCCGCTGGTCGGTGTCGACGAACCCTTTGCCCAAGCGCTGTGCCAGCTGCCGTCCAATTGTGGTCTTGCCGGTGCCCATAAAGCCGGTCAGGATGACGCTCATTTTCGACCCGGGACGTGCATGTCGCCGGCCATCAGCACCAGTGCATCGCGGGCTGGCTAACCCTCTTTCCCAGAGTCTTGGTTCTTCCACAGCTCTTCAGCGGATGGCAGGGTACCTTGCAGGCCGCCCATGATTCGTGGCGTCAAGAAGACGAGGAGATCTTCTCTGCGGTCCTGTTGAGCCACACTCTGGAAGAGCCAGCGAATCCCTGGGATGTCTCGCAAGAATGGGATGCCGACCTGGTTAATGCTCTTGTTGTCGCGGTAGATGCCGCCGAGCACCACGGTCTGACCGTTCTTGACCAAGATGTGCGAGTTCGCCTCGCGGGCGATTTCTGTCGGTATCTGATCGACCGTTACGGTGTAATCAGCTTGGCTCGACTTCGCGTACATATCCAGCAGGACATAGCCGTCCGACGACACTTGGGGCGTGACGACGAGAATGATGCCGGTTTCGATCTTCTCCGTGGCCGTCGACGCAGCGCCGGCGGCACCGCCGGCACCGGTATTGATGACGGTCCCGGTTGACGGCAACTTCACCCGGATGATCGTGAGGCTCTTGATGGTGGCCGCGACGTTGTTCAGCGTCACGACTCTTGGGCGGGAGATGATCCGTGCCTTTCCTTCTTTTTCGAGGGCTGTCAGCCGGACATCCAGCGTCTGGGCGCCATTGATCGAGCCGAGTGCCAGGTCGAAGGCGCTGCCGCCGGTCACCGCGTCGACTGGCGCAGGAAAGTTCGCGAGGAACGGCACGCCGTTGGCACCCGCGCCTAGTCCTGATCCGCCGAGTCCGACCGTGCCGGGGAAGTTGAAGCCGGTTGGATTGCCGGTTGCCGGCCCTGCGAGATAACGGTACCCCCACTGAATGCCGAGGTCGCGCGCGAAGTCGGTCGTGGCCTCGACGATGTTCGACTCGATGAGAACCTGCGGTGTCTGTATGTCGAGTCGGCGTACCAGTTCGCGAGCGTTGTCGACGCCTTTCTGGATATCGCGCACGATCAAGGTGTTTGTGTACTCGTCTACGAAGACACTGCCGCGAGCGGTCAGCACACCATTCTCCACCGAGCCGCCAACGCGGCTCCGTGCGGCGTTGAGGCCGGTGCCGCTCATAATCTCAGCCAGCTTGACCGCTTTGGCGTAGTTCACCTTTATGTAGTCGACATGCAACGGCTCCACGGCGCGCGCGGCTTCCTGTGCTTTGCGCAATTCTTCCCGCTCCTCGCGTAAACGGCGAACCGTCGAGATGCGCAACACGTTGCCTTCCTGCGTGCTCTCGAGACTCAGCACTTGCAGCACAATGTCGAACGCCTGGTCCCACGGGACATCGAACAAGCGGAGTGTGACCTTGCCGCGCACGTCATCCGTGGCCACAATATTGAGCTTGCTGACTTCTGCCAGCAGGCGCAGAACGTTGTGGACGTCCGCGTCCTTGAAATCGAGCGAGACGTGCTGTCCGTAGTACCCTTTGTGAGTTGCCGGCGTGTCGGAGGCGGTGCCTGCTTCACTGGCTGCAACACGCGCGCTGGTCCCCATGGGCTCCGCGGCTGCTGGAATTGGCCGGGCCACCTTGGCAGCTGGAGCGCGGCGCGCCACTGGGGGAAGTGCTTCGCGTTCCGCCGTTTCAACTGCGCGACGGGTGAAGACGAGTTGCTCACGTACGGGTTGGGTACCGCCGCTCGGCTCGCCCAAGAAGGCGACGACCGTGTCGTTCAGGTCGTTCACCGTGTACGTGGGCGCATTGTCGCCGCGCAACGCGACCGTCAAACGTAGCTTTCCTTCGACCCGGCCAACCCCGATTCCCGAGATCACCGGGTTCTTTACTGCATACTCCTGGAATGTCTCAGCTCCGATGCCGTCAGTCCCTACGATATCGATCACCAATCGGCTGGGCTGAGCCAACACGTAGTGCGTGACTCCAGCCGGTGGTGCACTCAGTTTCACGAACAGGCCCTGCTGGCCGTTGTCCTCGATGACCTTGATCTCACGCACGTCAAGGGCGCCTGCCGCGGGTGCGGTGGTGCCGACGGGGAGGGTAGTCTCCGTCAGTTCCTGACTACCGCTTTCCGCTGGCGCTGGCACCGCAGGCGTCGACTCTCGCGAGACAACGGGGGGCCGGGTACAGCCCGCGAACACGACCGCACCCATCAAGACGATACCGCACCGAACCGCACCCGGATCGTTCCATCGCTTCATTGTCACTCCCGTGCCAACTAGTTCGTGCCCTCTTTCGGTGTTTCCATGACAATGCGGTTGATCTGTTCCTTGCCATAGAAGTCGAGCACGCGTTCCTCCACCAGGACTCGCTGTGGTTCGATCGCAGTGACCACGCCACCGTTACGGCCGATCGGAGTGCCGACGGTCACGATGTATCCCATGCCGACGCTGTCCTCGACCATCGCTCTGGGAGGACTAAGTTCCCATACAGTCCCCACGACGCTTAGCTGCCCGAGTTCGTAGCGTTGTAGTGGCGTCAATTGGGTCCGTGCTTCGGGGCGGATATCCAAGGTAAAGGGACGAAAGGGGTCGCGCCGGCCGGCAGGATTGTATGGCGGCGCTTGGGGCTGGCCGTCGGTCTCCGGTGCGGGTTGCTCGGCGGCTGGCGGCGCTGCGTCTTCTGCCTGCGCTGCCGGAATCACGGTGAGCAGCAGTGCGGCACACAACCAATGGGCAGCCTTCACTGCTTACCTCCCTTTTCTTTCTCCTTCTGCTTTGCGATCCGTTCGCGCTCGGCCTCGTCCAAGAAGCGGAAGGTGACGGCGACACACGCGGTGTCGAGCTCGAGCGCATCCCCTTCGATTTTTGCAGGGCTCTTGGTGTTGACGTTGGTGACGTTGACGATCCGCGCCATGTGGCCAACTTTGTCGAAGAATGCAGCGACCTGGTGGTACGTACCCCTGACGATGATGTCGACCGGCACCGCCGCGTAGAACTCCTCGAATTTCTCGGGGCGCTGCCTGAACTGGAGAATTTCCAGGCCGGATTCGCGTCCCAGCGAAGAGATGCTGCTGAGCAAGTCGGGGATTTCCTTGGTATCCGGTAGCTGCGCCACCGCCTTGCGGAGATCGCCGTCGAGTTGCGCCACTTCCTTGCGGGTGCGTTCGAGATTGCCGACGAGCGTCTTCTTTCGATCGCGATCGAGTGTCAGGTCGATCTTGCGTTGCTCCTTATCGTCGATCAGTGCGCTCCGTGGCCAGTACAGGAAATAGGCATAGGCGAAGAACAAGAGGGCGACTCCCCCGACGAGCAGCAACACGCGCTGGCGCGGCGGCATGTCGAGGATGCGTTCGAGCAGATCGTTCATCGCTTCATCTCACGCGCCCGTTTTACCAGCTGCGGGGCCTGCGGTCGGGGTGGCCTGTGCCTTGCCCCCGGTGCCGAGATAATCGAGCTGCGCCTTGACGATAAACTTCTTGAAGATCATGCCGTTATCGCCGCCGACGCGTACAGGTTCGCTCTGGGAGGTTTCCACGAGATCGACCTCGTAGAAATACGGGGAGGTCTGGAGGGACCGCATGAACCCCGCGATGGTTTGGTTGTCCAAGGCCATCCCGGTGATCGTCGCCTGGCCATTTGTTTCGCTGAAGCTGACCAGCCATAGCTTCTGTGGTGTCGCGGTGCTCAGGTCTTCGAGCATCCGCACCGGTCCGACGCGCTTTTGCTTGAGATCGTCGATCACTTTCAGCTTGGCTTGGAGCTCGGTGCGCTTCTTCTCCAAGTCGCGCACTTCGCGCGTCTGCGCATTGTATCGTTCGATCTCGGCACTCAGATCCGTGATCTCTCGGTCGAGCTGGGCAATGCGCCGTCCTTGCAGGACATACGGGACCACCATCACCAGCAATGCGACGCTGATGCTCAGCAGCGCCACCGACATCTGCTGCCGGCGTCCGAGGGCGCGCTGCGCCTCCTTGATAGGCAACAAATTGACGTGGATCATTTGTCGTCCGGGCGCCGGGTCGCCAAGCCCATGGCAACCGCGAACTCCGCCGCCTGTTGTCGCATCTGCGGAGTGTCAATCTGCCGATCGAGCGCCACGTGCGCGAACGCGTTGGCGATCTCAACCGGGGCTTGGACCCGTTCACTGAGTTGCTCCGCCAGCCCTGGCATCCGAGCGACTCCACCACTCAGGTACACGGCATCAATGGTTTCATCCGTTGCAGCCGTCCAGAAAAAACTGAGGGCGTGGTGGATTTCCTCGATCAAGGCGGCGGCGGCTGCGCTGCTGACTGCAGCCGCCTGTTCAGCCGACACATTTGCGGCGGTGGCCCCCATTTTTACAGCTTCGGCGTCTTCGGCGCTGACGTTGAGGTCGCGCATCAGCGCTTCGCTGATGTCACGACCACCCACGGGCACGTCGCCGGTAAACGTGGATCGGCCACCCTTTAGGATGTTGATCGACGAATAGCGCGCGCCGATGTTAACCAGCGCAATCACGCGGTCGGGAGCCGGCTCGTAATTCGTCTCGAACATGTTCTCCAGCGCGAAATAATCTACGTCGATGACGACGGGAATGAGCCCAGCCGCGCGTATCGTCTCGGCGTAGCTGGCCACGATATCCTTCTTCGCCGCGACCAGTAGGACCTCCATGCGCTTGCCGTCGTCGAGGTAATCGGTCACTTGGTAATCCAAGTTGACGTTCTCGAGATCCTCAGGAATGAAGTTGCCTGCTTCGAAGAGAATCGTGTTCTCGAGTTCGCGCGGGCTCTGCGCCGGCAGTGTCACGCGCTTGATGATGACGGCCGGGCCGGGGACCGCGGTGATCACCTTGCGGGCGCGGATACCTTGACTCTCCGTCAATGCCCGGGTTGCCTGAGCCACTGCGGCGGTCTCGTAGACCATATTATTCTGGATCGCCGACGCGGGAGTCGGTAACACGGCAGCGTTGGTAACCCGTAAATCCCCTGGTCGCCCGCGCATTTCCAAGATTTTGATGCTACTCGAACCGATGTCGACGCTGAGGTACGGCTCATCGCGCCGCATGGGGATGAGGTCCGACAACGAAGCGGTGAACAGGCGGCCGACACGCCGGGCCCAAGTCCCCCCTATGGCCATCTACGACCCCGCTCCCACAACCACGTCCCCCGGTGCAACCCGCCGCATTTCACTCAGGTTGCCTTGGTGTGACGAGAGTATGCTGCCACCTGCTGACGATGTCAACAATTTCACTCCTATCCGGCACAGCCTTGCCACGCATGCCGCTCCGACGAGCGAATTCCAGGCCACAACTGGCATCTACGCCGTGCATTGCCTCGCAAAAGTACGGTTCCGAATCAGGGCGACAAACTTGTGCCGGAGAACAACTATTGACGGTCGATCGTTTGACAGCAGTTACGAGGGCCGGATCGACCTGGGCTGCATCAAGTGGTGGGGCGATGAACTAACACGGAACGGGCGGCGAGGTTGCATTGCCGCCGGTGTAGCCGCTCGCCACCGCATACAGCTCCGCTGACGCCTTGCGCGTTGCCGCTGGTCGCATCAGATGAACGGTGCGAAACAGGGCGCGCAGGCGGGCGACGTACTGCGGAAGATCGTTACCCATGAAGAGTTTAATGACGAGCACGCCCTGAGGCTTGAGGACGCATTCAACCCATTGAAGGACGCAGTTGGCGAGCGCCTGCGTCTGTGCTTCGTCGCGGGCGCGCACGCCGGTCAGCTTTGGAGCGAGATCCGACAGGAGGACATCCGCCTTCCCACCGCACACCTCTCTGACTCGCTCCCGCGTACGCAGATCGCTGATGTCGCCGACCAGGGTGATCACGTTGGTCTCGGGCAGCGGCTCGATCGCTTGCAGATCGATGCCCACGATACGCCCCTTCGGGCCCACGTGCGCCGCGACGACCTGCAGCCATCCGCCTGGCCATGCACCCAGTTCAACGACGCAGTCGCCGCGGCGCAGCAGCCGCCCACGCTGCGCCAACTGCTGAAGCTTGAACGCGGCGCGTGAACGATACCCCGCGGCCTTGGCGCGCGCGTAAAAGACATCCTTTCTTTGATACACCAGTGCCGACGCTAACACTCCAAAGAGATACCCTCAAGATTGCCCCGCCTGGCTTCACTTCATTTCGAGCGATCGCTACAGTGACGCGCTCCATGAGTACCGACCTGAGTCACTTGAATCCGCAACAGCGCGAGGCTGTGTTGCACACCGAAGGGCCGCTCTTGGTCTTGGCCGGAGCAGGCAGCGGGAAGACGCGCGTATTGACGCATCGGGTTGCCCACCTGGTACGCGAGCGCGGGGTGCGCCCCGACCGCATATGCGCAGTGACGTTCACCAACAAGGCCGCGCGTGAGATGCGCGAGCGTACGATCCGCCTGGTGGATGCCGGCAGCCGAGTGTGGCTCACCACGTTCCACTCGCTCTGTGCGCGCATCCTCCGCCGACACGCGATGCAGATCGGTCGTCGCAATGATTTCGCCATCTACGACGAGGCTGATCAGCGCGCCGTCATCCGCAAGGTCGCCTCGGATCTAGTGCTCAGCGACGAGCAATACCCCGCGGCACGCTTGCTCGCCGCCATCGATCGCGCCAAAAACGACGGCCAGCGGCCGAGTGATCTGCATCGTGCCGCCGCTGACCCGGTGTCGCGCATCCTCGCCGCCGTGTACGAACACTACCAAGCTGGACTTGCAGCCAACAATGCACTCGACTTCGGCGATCTGCTGCTGTGCGTGGTCGAGCTGTTGCAGCGCGAACCTGCAACGCTGACGTTCTACCAGGAACAGTTCCAGTACCTGATGGTGGATGAATACCAAGACACCAATCGCGTGCAGTACCAGCTCATGCGCTTGATCGGCTCGGCGCACCGCAATGTATGCGTCGTCGGCGACGACGACCAAAGCATCTACCGCTGGCGTGGCGCCGACCTGCGCAACATCCTCGACTTCGAGAGCGACTTTCCCGGGGCGCGGGTGCTACGGCTCGAACAGAACTATCGTTCGTCGAAGAACATCCTGGCGGCAGCCGGCGGGGTGATCCAGCACAACGTCGGCCGCAAAGGCAAGTCGTTGTGGACAGAGAACGCCGCAGGCGAGCACTTGGTTCTCCACACCGCGCTCGACGAGCGCGCGGAGGCGCGGTACGTCGTCCGAGAAATCCAGCGCTTGACGCGCGCCGACTACTCGGCAGGCGAGGTCGCAGTCTTCTATCGCACCAACGCCCAATCGCGCGCGCTCGAAGAGGAGTTGGTGCGCACGCGTCTGGCATACAGCATCGTCGGCTCAACACGCTTCTACGAGCGCAAGGAAGTCAAAGACCTCCTGGCGTACTTGCGAACTGCTGCCAATCCGCAGGACAGCGTCAGTCTGCTGCGCATCATCAACGTGCCGCCGCGTGGCATTGGCAAGACGACCGTCGACGCGCTCGAACGTGCCGCTGCGCAGCGTGGGGTCCATATCGCGCATATTCTCGGGGACGCTGCCTCGCTGGATCTCACACCAACTGTGTCAGGGCGGCTCATCGAATTCGATCGGTTGTGTGCCCGTCTGCGCACGGCCGCCAGTACATCCGTCACTGCGGCGCTGCGCGCCGTGCTCGCGGAGACCGGCTACCTCGAACGCTTGCAGGCCGAGAGCACGCCCGAAGCGGAAGCCCGCGTCGAAAACGTCAACGAACTGCTCTCCGTCTGCGAAGAGTTTGACGCGACGGCCAAGGACGTTTCGCTGATCGCATTTCTCGAACAGATCGCCTTGATTGCCGATGTCGACGCGTACGCCGCGGCGCAGGATCGCGTGACGTTGATGACATTACACAACTCGAAAGGGCTCGAATTTCCGGCCGTGTTCATCATCGGTGTGGAAGAGGGCCTCTTTCCGCACGAGCGCTCGCTGGATCACCCCGAGGCCATCGAGGAGGAACGGCGTCTCTGCTACGTTGGCTTCACCCGAGCGCGGCAGCGCCTCTATCTTGTTCATGCACTGCGTCGACACCTATTCGGGCGGGTGCAGGAGAACCTGCCGTCGCGCTTCCTTGCGGAGATTCCGGAATCGCTGCTCCGCCGAGAAGGGGAAACGCTGCCAGGGTCGTCAGGCGAACCGACGGTCGACTATTCGTATTCGCAGCTGTCCGAACCGCCGCGCACGGTGCGCCGTACGGCGCAGGTCCGCTCGTCGGCAATAAATGACTGCGGCTTTGCCGTGGGCCAGCGTGTGGTGCACGCCGAATTCGGCCCCGGCATCGTCCGGGCTGTCGAGGGGAACGGGGATCGCACCAAGCTGACGGTGCGGTTCGAGCGATCAGGCATCAAGAAGCTGATCGCCCGCTACGCAGCGCTGGAACGTCAAGATCAGATGTAGCCGCCGATCTCTTCGTGCGGTCGATGACCGAAGACCGGTTCCAATGCCGGCCGCGACACCAGGTAGTGGAAGGGGCGGAAGATCAGCCATTCCATCGTGTAGCCGATCGGATAGATCAGGTAGGCCGCAACCCGCAATGGGTGCGACTGCATGTCATCGTAATCGTCGGGCGCGGCCAGCGCGGAACTCGCAGTGCAGGCGACTACTAGTACAAAGAGAGCGGCAACTGCAAATCGTCTCATGGCTCAAGCCTCCACGTAGTCACAGTACCAAACCGAGGCCACCTTTCCAAGCGAGACTTTGTCACGCCTGCCAGCCGATGAAGCTCCATTGCCGTCCCGTTGGTCCGTTGGCTGCGCGGTGTGAGAAGTACTCCGTGGCGGCGCAACGCGTGCAGGGTCCCACATGGACAATCCGCCCCCGGCGTACGCCAGCGCCCTCCAGAATGGCGGTGTTGAGGCGGCGCAGGTCGACCGTGGGGTTGGGGCCACGGTCCCTGCTCACCGCCTCAGAGTGCGTTCCCCAGCGTTGTTCGAGTGCGTCGGCGATGCTCCGATCGACTTCATAGCAGCAGCCGTCAATCGCCGGCCCCAGGGCGGCGTGGACTTCCGCGGCCTGTGTGCCGAACGTCCGCTGGATGTGCTGAACGGCTCGTCGCGCGACGCCGGCGAGCGTGCCGCGCCACCCTGCATGTACCGCTGCTCCGATATGGTGGCCGGGGACCACCAGCAGGATCGGCACACAGTCCGCGGTCAGTACACCTGTCGCTGCTCCCGGCGTGCCGGTCACCATGGCGTCGGCTTCTCCACCGTCGAGATCTGCATTGTCGATGGTGACGACACGGTCGCCGTGCACCTGTTGCATGCGCGCACAGCGCAATCCATCGGTGTCGTCGCGGACGCGCCGCCAGTTCTCGTCCACCATCTCCGGCGCATCGCCGACGCGATACGACAGATTCAGCTCCGCAAACGGTCCGCGGCTCACTCCGCCGCGGCGACCGAAAAAACCATGGACGAGGCCGGGTATCGTCTCCCAGCCGGGCACCCGCAGGGCCGGCAGCCGATGGGTCGAATCCACCACGGCCTGCGCGACTTGACGCTTAGCCGCGCTCCGAACAGCACAGGCGCACCAACTCGCGCACATGTGCCGAGCTCGCCTGCTCGAGATGCAGGATCATGTCAATCGCACGCTCCATTTTTTCCTTGCGCAAGGTGTAGCGGGTCTCCCGGCGGAACTTGTCTTCGACGGCCCTGCGGCGCTCATCGAAAGAGCGGCCGGCCCCGCCGAGCGGTACTTCCTGTTCGAGCTCGAAGCTGCGCCCGTCGTGCATCTCGATCCGCACACGTGCGCCGAACGACATCTTGAAGCCGGTCAAGTCGAGACTGTTCAGGTCCAGTTGGTAGTGCTCGCCGTCGCTGTCCGTGATCGTCTTAACCAGCGAACGTTCACGGGTGCGCTGTGCGATGACATCGTCGAGCGTCACATGGACTCGGCTGGCGAGATCCCAGGTTGCCGCATCGCGGATGCGGTCGCGTGTGAACTGGCGCGCCGTCAGCTCCTTGTCTATGAGGGCAGCGGCGACGTTGTAACCGAGCGTGAAGTTGAGAGTCGTCGGCAGGCTATCGGGTCCCTTGAGATGCGGCGCAGCCAACGCCTCCATTCCGAGGGTGAGCGGCCCGGTGGCAATGTGAACCTCCTTGACCTTCTTCGCGTCGATCGAGTGCGTCCGGGCCAGTGTGAGGATGCAGTCGATCGACGTATCGATGTAGGCGCAGCCGGGGTATACCTTGTAGCACAGCGTATCGGTGAGCCATACTTTCCCAAACCCGCCGTACGCGCCCATGAGCGGGTGAGGTGCGAACACCTGGGCAAAGCCTTCGGGACCGTCCAGGACCTCGACGGGCGCGCGCATCCCACCGGCCGCCAACTGTGCCGCCTGCACGCCGCCCGGAGCGGTCATCGATGCCATCAGCACCTTGGCCTCTGAACCGAAGAAACTCGCCTGGAGTGGTCGTTGGGGTTGCGACAGGGCGATGGCAATCGCGGACTGGATCTGCTGCGCATCGAGGTCGAGCACCTTGCTGCTGATCACCGCGGCGCCGACGGCATGGATAAACGTCCACATCTGACCGTTGAGCGGTCCGAGGAGCACCGACGCACCCAGGCGCCCTTCGATCTCGTTTGCCAGTGTCTGTGCCAGCAGGAAATCTTTGCCGCTGAAGCCGATCTTTTCGGACAGGGCCAACGTCACCAGCACGGCGGAGTGGCCAGTGTGGCCGGCGAAGAGATAGTCGTCGAAGTCCAGCGCCATGCTGAGCGCGGTGTTGGCGAAGATCGCGTTGTGCAGCGATGTGCGCTCACCCGACGGGATCATGGTGGCGTCCTTGCCTGCCGACCAGTCCTTGACCGTCCGGCTGACGGTTCGACCCGCGTCGGAAAAATGACCGGCATGGACCGCGGCGATCACGCTCAGGATCTGATTCTTCGCCTCCTCCGTGACGCGGCGGGGCAGATCCTCGAAATGCGTCTGGGCAACCCATTCCGCAATGCGCGCCGTGGTACTGCCTGTACTCATGCACAACCTCCTCTCCCAAAACTCGCACCGCCACTGCGGTGCACGATGCTTCTACTCCAAAGCGGCGCTGCGGCGCTAGGGGCGCAGGCCGGCGACGTCCCTCATGCACCCACCTCACGGGAGGTGAGGCTCAAGAGATGGAAGGCGACCACGGTCAGCGCGTTGCTGATAGCACCGCGGCGGATCAGCTCCGGAACCTGATCGAACGGGACGATTTCCAGAGCCAGTTCCTCAGTCGCGTCCAACTGTGGCTCACCTGCCCGCTCGACATCGTAGGCCACGTACATGTGGCAGCGGTTGTTCATGATCGCTGGGTTCGGATGCACGACGCCCAGGGGCGCAATGCGATCGCTGCGGTAGCCCGTTTCCTCCCGCAACTCGCGCAACGCTGCGTCCGCGGGCGCGTCATCGGTATCGTCGATGAGTCCGGCGGGCACCTCCAGGGTCAGATCGCGAATACCGTGACGAAACTGCCGCACCATGACCACGCGCCCGTCGCCGGTCAGTGGCACTACGTTGACCCAGTCACCGGTCTCGAGCACGTGGAAGTCATGGGTTTGGCCGGTGCCCTGCGAACGGCTCTGGTCGCGCCGCACGGAGAAGATGTGGCAGCGGTAGATGATCTCAGAGTTGATCACGTCCCAGCGCATCGTTGCCTCACAGGCGCCGGTACTCGATCGCCGGGCAGCGGTCCATCACCACCGTGAGCCCCGCCGCCTGGGCACGGGCCGCAGCGGCTTCATCGACGACGCCCAACTGCATCCATACGATGCGCGCGCCCACCGCGATCGCCTCGTCGACAATGGCACCGGCTTGATTGGCGCGCCGAAAGATGTCGACCATGTCGATTGGGCCGGGGATCATCCGCAGCGTGGGATAACAGTCCTGGTCGAGAAGCCGCGTGGCGCGCGGATTGACCGGCACGACCGTATGGCCCTTGTCCAGCAGCAACTGCGCGATGCGATGACTGTCGCGGCTCGGGTCCGGCGAGCAGCCGACGACTGCGATGCGCCGTGGCTGTGAGAGGATCTCGCGGATCACGCTGTCGGGAGGATTGTGAAACATGCTGGGGCGCCCCGCCCGAATGGCCGCCGCCGGTGGGACACCGATCACGGCGTCGCCAACCGCGCCATAGCGCGTTCAAGACAGCTCTTGATCTCGTCGCGGCAGGCCGCGTAGACATCCTCCCCTTTGCCCACCGGATCTTCGATGTTGCCGTGACCTCCGGCGAACTCCTTCAGCGTGTAGACTTCCTTGCCGGCGGCCTCGGGGAACGCATCGCGCAGCATCTGCACTTGCTCTTGGGTCATGGCGAGAATCAAATCCGCGTCCTCGATGATGTGCCGATTCCGCTTGAGATCGGTTGATGTCGCGTCGGACGGCACGTGGATGCCTTCGTCGCGCAACACGAGCCGCGCATCCATCGACACCAACGCACCGTCGCGTGCGTACGAGGCGATGCCGCCCGATTCGACCGTCAGGTGTTCGTGCAGAGCACGCTCTGCCAACATCCGCTTGAGCAACGCCTCGGCAATCACGCTCCGGCTCGTGTTGGCGTGACAGATGAAGAGGATCTTTCGGTAGGGTGGCAACGCGATAAATCCCGGCCGGCGATGCGAAACGTGCGTTTCGCATCGCCGGCCGAACGTCTCATGGCGCAAGCGACTACGACGACAGGGCGCTCGCCAGCAGCGAGCCCATGTCTTCCTTCGCTGTGGCGCCTTTGGCCAACTCGCTCTTCAGCGCCGTTCCCAGGTCAGCGGCGTCCCACACGGCGCGCTTCGACACCTTGCCGACGCTGTGCCAGCCTTGCATGAGCCACACGGTGCCGGCGCCGACGCGGAAGACCTCGCCGTGCACGTCCTTCGCGTCGTCACTCGCAAGCCACGCGACCAGTGGCGAGATGTGCTCCGGTGCGAACGCGTCGAACTGGCCTTCGCCCACCTTCCGCCCCATGATCGCCGCGGTCGAAGGGGTCGCATCGACCGTGAGCCGAGTCCGTGCAATCGGTGCAATGGCGTTTGCCGTCACGCCGTACTTCGCCATCTCCTTGTCGATGATGATGGCCATGGCTGCCAGCGCGGCCTTGGCGGACCCATAGTTGCCCTGCCCGAGGTTGCCGAGCAGGCCGGCATCGGAAGCGGTGTTGATGATGCGGCCGTTGAGGAGGTTGCCTTTCTTGTGCTCTTCGCGCCAGTACTCACAGGCGTGGCGCGCCATGTTGAACGATCCCTTGAGATGGACGGCAATGACCGCATCCCAGTCCTCCTCGGCCATGTTGAAGATCATGCGGTCGCGCAGGATACCGGCGTTATTGACGACGATGTTCAGCTTACCGAAGGTGTCGACCGCGCACTGGATGATGCGCTTCGCGCCCTTGAAGTCGGAGACGCTCTCGCCGTTGGCCACCGCATCACCGCCCATTTTCTTGATTTCGGCGACGACTTCCTGCGCCGGGCTGCTGGTCGCTTGCCCGCTGCCGTCGAAGTGCGCGCCCAGGTCGTTGACCACGATCTTCGCGCCGTGCTTCGCCATCAACAGCGCTTCTTCGCGCCCGATGCCCCGGCCGGAGCCGGTGATCACAGCGACTTTTCCTTCCAGCAGACGTGCCATGTCTTCCTCCTTTGGAATGAATCTGCGATTTCGCCCTGTCGATTGCCTTGAAGCGATTCAGGACAAGCCGCAGCTATGTGCCAAGAAAAATCGCGCCTTGTCAAGGTTGGGTGGGACGGACGGCAGCGCCCCCGCGTCAATTCGCCTTTGACCTCATGGCACGCGCCGACTATCATCGACTTCAGGGGTTGGGCATGCGCCAGTTGATATATGGGCTGATTGTGGGTGCCGCATCGATGTACATGTACGAGCGGCTCGACCCACCCGCAATCCTCGGCTATCTGAACGCAGCGACAGAATCAGCGGTCCAGTCCACGTCCGGATACGGCGGCGCGCATCGCAAGCAGTAGCGAGGACGCTGGCCGTTGGGCTAGCAGCCTGTCGGACTGGGCTGCCCGGAGCGACCCCAGGGAAGCGGGCCACGGAAAGGGTGCTGGCCGCAGGCCCTAGCAGCCTGTCGGCATTGGAAGCCTGCAGCGACCCAACGGGGAGCGGACCATAGAATGACTCTGGCCGCAGGCCCTAGCCGGCGGCGCGAACCGGTTCCGGCGACTCGACAGCAGGAATCTCAGCCGCGCGGCTGCGCGCGTCCAGCAGTCGCTTGTGCCACGCAGCGACGCCCCGTCGGAAATACGATGGGTTGATGTCGAGTGTCTCGCCGATATTCTCAAACGAATAGATGTCCTCGTTACTTGTTGATGCTATCCACTCCGCTGCGTCCTTGAACAGCGCGCGGCCAATGCGGTCGGTGGCGACGATGTACTTCTGGTAGCAGTCGAGAGCATTTTCCAAGACGGCCAGCATCAAGCGCTTCTCGCCCGAGAGCGCCGCCCGGCGGCGCCGGGCGGCTACGACGATGTCAGTAATCAGGACATCCGGTTCAAAAAAGCCATAGTCGGGCATATCCGTGGTCTCCCTAGCGGCGATCTTGGTGCGGCCCGCTACTGGCGCCGCCCGGTGCGCCCATTACGAGTGATCGAAAAACCACGGAGGCCCGGGTTGGGCCTCCGTGGGGAGTGCGTTACAGCTTGGTAACGTTGGACGCTTGCGGTCCCTTTTGGCCTTGGGTCACGTCGAAACTGACCTTCTGGCCTTCGTCGAGACTGCGGTAGCCTTCACCGATGATCGCAGTGTGGTGCACGAACACGTCGCCACCGTCATCGCTGCAGATGAAGCCAAACCCTTTCTCAGCATTGAACCACTTCACTGTTCCTTGAGCCATGCGCTTCCCTCCTTTCCTTCGTACTCGTCACTGGGAAGCTACTGAATCCGGAACGCGATAGTGATTGCGAACGAGAAGCCGAAGAGCGGTGAGCTCTGCGGCTTCAAACTGCCGTTTCTCCCCGTTGAGACTGTAGCATGCTTCTAGCTGAGTCGAGCGGGATGCACAAGCATGCGCTAGCACACCCTGTTCGTAGGCACGTCGCAGCGGCTTCTGTACGCTCAAGCTCAGCTTGGCCAGCAGCCGACCAACCGATACCTCGCTGAGTCCTTCCTCGCTCGGCCCACCTGCCTCGATCCGGTCGATGAATCAGCTCCGCAGCCGAGCGCCTCGCGCCGCATTCTGCTCGCGAACACCGCGAAGTCCGGAGCGTGAAACTTCGTCTGATCTGGGTTCCAAAACGGGAGGCTAACGTGGTATTGGTGGAGGCAGCTCAGTGGGAGGTTACAATGACACGCGAACGAGTAGTGACGGCATTCCTGGCGCTGCAGCTAGTGGCCGCGCCCGTGTTGGCAACGTGCGGCAACAACATTATCGAGAAGGGCGAGCAGTGTGACGGCACCAACGACAGCGGCTGCCCGGGCATGTGCACCCAGTGCACGTGCCCGCCGGTCACCACCTTCAACATCCCCAGCAAAGCCAAGCCGGCGAAATCGCCCGGCAGCCCGAAGGCCCCGGTCCCCAACCCCAGCCTGGTCACCCAGTTCGCGCCGAAGAAGGTCAGCTTGAACAATGCGCGCTACACGCGGTTCGCGCTAGATAACTCGAAGGCGAAGCCAGACGCGATTCTCATCCTCATCCCCGGCTTCGAGGGCGGCGCCAATAACTTCCGCATTCTCGCCCAGAATCTCCTGAAGCGCGTCGATACCGACCACGGCAAACGCATCGAGGTGTGGGCCTACGAGCGACGTACGAATCAAATCGAGGATACACTGGGCCTCGATCTCGCCGAGGCGAACCTG
>Ga0209048_10001078_pt1 | contig 28652 bp, 29 predicted proteins | sample FrelakmetCRP12CR_FD_187146 | JGI IMG/M metagenome (GOLD analysis project Ga0209048, IMG submission 187146) | Freshwater lake sediment microbial communities from the University of Notre Dame, USA, for methane emissions studies - CRP12 CR (SPAdes)... | ecosystem: Environmental > Aquatic >... | reverse complement strand
CTCTTTCGTTGCCTTGCTCGTCGCGGTCCCGATCGGATTGCTGGCGGCGATTTACATGTCGGAATATGCGCATCCAAAGGTCAGGGCAACCGTCAAGCCGCTGCTTGAGATGCTCGCGGGCATCCCGACCATCGTTTACGGATTCTTCGCGGTCATCACCGTGGGTCCGTTCTTGAACTTTGTCGGCTCAAAGGCAGGCCTCCTCATCCAGCCCACAAGCGTTCTGACGGCTGGCATCGTCATGGGCATCATGATCATTCCCTTCGTGTCCTCGCTTTCGGATGACATCATCTCCGCCGTTCCGCGATCCCTTCGCGAAGGTTCCTACGGCCTTGGCGCAACCCAATCCGAAACCATCAAGCGTGTCGTTTTGCCCGCTGCGTTGCCCGGCATCGTCGGCGCGATCCTGCTCGCGGCGTCGCGCGCCATCGGCGAAACGATGATCGTGGTGCTGGCCGCAGGCATCGCCGCCAATCTCACGCTGAACCCCTTCGAGTCCGTTACCACCATCACGGTCAAGATCGTGAGCCAGCTTACCGGCGACCTGGAATTCAACACGCCGCAAACGCTCGTCGCTTTTGCCCTGGGGCTTACGCTTTTTATTCTGACCCTCGGGCTCAACGTCTATGCACTTTACATTGTGCGGAAATATCGGGAGCAGTATGAATGAGCGTCGTTGCCGATGACCCGATCATGACCGATATCGCCGCTCCCGACGTTCCGGGCCGCTTCGATAATCCTGCGCTGATGCGCGGCCGTCGCCGCGCCGAGATACGGTTCCAGCTCTATGGCCTTACCGCGATCGCTATCGGGCTTACTTTTCTGATCATCCTGTTCACATCCATTATCAGCAATGGCTGGACGGCCTTCTTCCAGACCTCGATCGAGCTGCCGATCACTTTCGACGCGCAGGAGATCGATCCCGATGGCAATCGGAGCCCGAACGCTCTAGCCGAGGCCAATTACCAGAAAATTGCCTACGCTGCGCTCTATAAGGTTCTTGGCATCGATCCTGCCAATCGCTCTCAGCGGACGGCGGCAAACGCCCTTCTCTCCCGCGAAGCGGATTCTCAACTCCGTGAAATGGTCACGGCCCATCCTTCACTGATCGGCCAAACGAAGAACGTCTGGGTGCTGGCGAGCGGCAACGCCGACGCTTTCATGAAAGGGAAGATCGATCGGGCGCTGCCGCAGGCAAACCGGCAGATCTCGGACCAGCAAACAGCCTGGATCGACAAGCTGACGGGCGAAGGCATCATGAAAAAGCTCTTCAACGCCGGGCTTTTCACGAATACAGCTTCGAGCCAGCCCGAGACCGCCGGTTTGGCCGTGGCGCTTCTCGGCTCCTTCTACATCATGCTCATCGTGGTGCTTTTGTCCGTGCCGCTGGGCGTCGCCGCGGCGATCTATCTTGAGGAGTTCGCGCCCAAGAACCGCTTCACCGACTTGATCGAGGTTAACATCAACAATCTCGCGGCTGTGCCCTCGATCGTTTTCGGCTTGCTCGGCCTTGCGGTCTTCATCAACTTCGCTGGGCTTCCCCGGTCGGCGTCACTCGTGGGGGGGCTCGTTCTGACGCTTCGCACGCTGCCGACGGTCATCATCGCGACCCGCGCCGCGATCGGCGCCGTTCCCCCCTCCATTCGGGAGGCTGCGCTCGGCGTCGGTGCATCAAAGGTACAGACCGTCTTCCATCATGTTCTGCCTCTTTCCCTTCCTGGAATTATCACCGGCACCATTTTGGGCCTGATCCAGGCGCTTGGTGAAACCGCTCCGCTTCTCATGATCGGCATGGTCGCTTTCGTGGTGGACATCCCGAAATCGCCCCTCGATCCTGCAACCGCGCTGCCTGTCCAAATCTATATGTGGGCGACGGAAGCTGAACGGGGCTTTGTCGAGAAGACCGCGGGCGCAACCATCGTGCTCCTTGTGATCCTCGCGGTGATGAACATCATCGCGATGGCCCTTCGCAATAGGTATGAACGCAAATGGTAGAGATTTCTGTCGGGCCAGTAGAAAGCGGCTCTCCCGCGGGACCAGGCTCCGCGCGCCCAGATACCGCGCACAAACGCCCCCCCAAAGCCACTGCACGCAACGTCTCCGTTTTCTACGGCGAGAAGCAGGCGCTCTTCGGTGTGAATCTGGACATCCCGGACCGCAATGTAATGGCGTTCATAGGGCCATCGGGGTGCGGGAAATCCACGTTCTTGCGTTGCTTCAACCGGATGAACGACACCATCACGGGGGCCAGAGTAAAGGGCGAAATCAAGATCCAGGGCAAGAACATCTACGATCCCGACGTTGACCCCGTTCAAGTCCGCGCGCGCGTTGGCATGGTGTTCCAAAAGCCGAACCCCTTCCCGAAATCGATCTTCGAAAATGTCGCCTACGGCCCGCGCATTCACGGCCTCGCCAAGGCGAAAGCCGACCTTGAAGAAATCGTTGTGAAAAGCCTCAAGCGGGCCGGACTTTTCGAGGAAGTGAAGGATCGTCTCGACAGCGAAGGCACCAGCCTCTCAGGCGGACAGCAGCAGCGCCTCTGCATTGCGCGGGCCATTGCCGTCAGCCCCGAAGTCATCCTCATGGACGAGCCGTGCTCGGCACTCGACCCCATCGCAACGGCAAAAATCGAGGAATTGATCGACGAGCTTCGCGAGAACTACTGCATTGTGATTGTAACCCATAACATGCAGCAGGCGGCCCGCGTTTCCCAGCGCACCGCCTTTTTTCATCTCGGCTATCTCGTGGAGGAAGATGCCACAGATCAAATTTTTACAAATCCGACGGAGAGACGGACGCAAGATTACATCACTGGACGGTTTGGCTAATTCCTCACGACTTGGCGTGGCTGAGCGTTCGGAAAACTCCAACCCTATGCGGAGGAAAAAGGCTTTGGCGGAACATCCGGTAAAGGCTTACGAGGGGGAACTGAAATCGCTGGATACGATGATTGCTCAAATGGGGGGGCTTGCAGAGCAGGCACTTGGGCAAGCGATCGATGCACTCTACCATCGCGACCCCGGCTTGGCCGAGATAACGCTTGAAAAGGACCGCAAGATTGACGCGCTCGAGCGCTCCGTCGACGAACTTGCGATCTCAATCATAGCGAGACGCGCGCCCGTTGCGAGCGATTTGCGCCAGATCATCAATGCAATTCGTATCGCGGTGGACCTGGAGCGTATTGGAGATCTGTCAAAAAATATCGCCAAACGCGCGATCGCGATAGCGGCGGAAGCACGCCCGGCCCAGGTCATGACCGGGTTCTTGCATATCGGCGAAGCTGCCATGAGGCAGCTGAAAGATGTTCTTGATGCCTATTCTGAGCGTAATGCCGGCGTTGCGCTGAAAGTCTGGCAGCAGGATCAGGATATCGACGCCATGTACAATTCGCTCTACTGCGAACTTTTGACGGCCATGATGGAAGAGCCGCAGAGTGCCGGGCTCTACGCGCATCTTTTGTTCAGTGCCAAGAATATCGAGCGCATCGGCGATCATGCAACGAACATAGCCGAGACGATTTACTTTCTGATCCATGGAAAAACCCTCGATGACGAGCGCCCGAAATCGGACACGACGAGCCGGACTCTCGTTCTCGGGTACAGTGGGACCGGAAAGGGGTGACCCATCCGATACCGTGAGTTGAGCTTATGAATGCGAAGGTCCTGATTGTTGAGGATGAAGAGGCGCTGGCGCTGCTGCTGCAGTATAATCTCGAAGCAGAGGGCTTTCGCGTCTCCCTGGCTCGACGCGGAGACGAAGCGGAAGTCGCAATCAGCGAGGAACCGCCCGACCTGATCATCCTGGACTGGATGCTGCCGGGCCTTTCCGGCATAGAGCTATGCCGAAGGCTCCGCGCAGGAAAGACAGCCCGTCCCATTCCTATCCTGATCTTGACTGCTCGCGGCGAGGAGCAGGATCGCATTCGCGGCCTGACCGTGGGGGCTGACGATTATGTGGTGAAGCCGTTCTCCGTGCCTGAATTGCTCGCCCGTGTCCGCGCCATCCTACGCCGGGCAAGTCCAACGCGCATTGCTCACACTCTTGAGGTCGACGGCATCCAGCTTGACCGCGAAGCCTACCGCGTCATGCGTAACGGCCGCCAGGTTCGCCTGGGACCGACGGAGTTCAAGCTCCTCGAGTTTCTCATGGAAAGTCCTGGCCGTGTGTTCACACGAACGCAGCTTCTCGACGGCGTCTGGGGCCGCGACGTCTATGTGGACGAACGCACCGTCGACGTTCACATCGGCCGGCTGCGAAAGGCCATCAATCGCGGCAAAGAAAAAGATCCCATCCGCACAGTACGCGGCGCAGGCTACGCGCTTGGAGAAAAATTTCCCGGCCAAAGCCTGCTTGAGTAAAGAATGGAGCCAGGGCTTTCACCCTGGCTCCCGGCCCCCGCCGTGTGTTCCTTGGCCCTGCCTTAAGCCGTCCGACGCTTGCGCGCGATCGGATTATAGGCAATCGCCGCGTGGTGCTCGCAGTAGGGAACGCCAAATGACTTTCGCCGGCCACAGAAGTGAAAACCTTCTTCCATGGGATCGCCGATCGGCCAATGGCACATGCTTTCTTTGAGGTCGATCAATTTGACCTGCCCATCGGGCGCAGCTTCGAGGTCCGGGATGGCCCGCAGCGGAATAATAGCCGCGGCAGGCGCCCTCCGCTCCTGCGGTTGTGGCATCACTTTGATGGCCGTATTACCGAAGGTGCGATACTGCACCTGCGATGATCTCGCGGGGAAAAGTGCTATATTCGAACGCGGACGGGCTGTTCTAATACGAGAGGTTGTCGCGCGGCCAGCAAGACCTAGTCGATGGACTTTTCCAATAACGGCGTTGCGGGTGACTTCACCCAGCTTTGTCGCGATCTGGCTCGCGCTAAGGCCGTCTGCCCAAAACTTTTTCAAGAGTTCAACACGTTCGTCTGTCCAACTCATAAATGTTAGCTCCTCGTTCATTTCGGCGGATCGACCGCGAATAAGGGACGCGACCGCCGGAGATTGACCAGCGGGGCCACGGGCGCTAACGCAAGACAAGGAGACGCGGCAGCATTCGACAGCCCAGAACCCGAGAGCAACCTCAGGCAAGAGCCGAGAAATTCGAAAACGCTACCTACTGAGATACAAATGTCGCGGTACACTTTGCGACGTGGTGGGTTGCGAAGGTCTTCGCATTCGGAAGGAGACGCCACCACTCATCTTTCATACTTGGATGATTACACAAAAGTGGCCGCTCGACAAATTACCCGATCCTTAAAACCGAGGAATAGCGTTCCATTTTAGAGGCACTGTGTCTTTTATGCCGGTTGACACCAGGACGAACACAAGGAAAATAGGCTCATCAGCCGAAGCCGCCCGATGCCGGAGCGGCTTTTTTAATTGGAAAACGAGTGGAAAGAATGTCTGCGGTTCTCGGCACCTATGCGCGGATCAATGTCGAATTCGATCGCGGCGAGGGCGCTTATCTCTTTACGGCCTCCGGCGACCGCTATCTCGATTTCGCCGCGGGCGTGGCCGTCAACATCCTTGGCCATGCGCATCCCCATAGCGTCGAGGCCTTGACCGAGCAGGCTCGCAAGCTCTGGCACACATCCAATCTGTATCGGGTGACGGGCCAGGAACGGCTGGCCGAACGCCTTTGCAGCGTGACATTCGCCGACAAGGTGTTCTTCGCCAACTCCGGCGCCGAGGCGATGGAGGCATCCATCAAGATGGCGCGGAAGTATCATAGCCATCGCGGCCATCCAGAGCGCTACCGCATTGTAACATTCGAAGGCGCGTTCCATGGGCGCACGCTGGCGACCATCGCCGCCGGCAATCAGCCGAAACACCTAGCCGGCTTCGGCCCGAAGGTCGAAGGCTTCGACCAGGTTCCGCTCGGCGACCTCGCTGCGGCACGCGCGGCGATCACCGAAGAAACAGCAGCCATTTTGATCGAGCCGATCCAAGGAGAAGGCGGTATCCGCACTGCCGGTTGGCCCTTCCTTGGGGCTCTTCGTAAACTTGCGGATGAGCACGGCATTCTTCTTATGCTCGACGAGGTGCAATCCGGTATGGGCCGCACCGGCAAGCTTTTCGCCTACGAATGGTCCGGGGTCGAGCCCGACATAATGGCGGTGGCCAAGGGCCTCGGGGGCGGCTTCCCCATCGGGGCTTGCCTCGCAACAGAGAAAGCGTCAGCCGCCATGACGGCCGGCACCCACGGCTCGACCTTCGGCGGCAATCCGCTCGCGGCGGCGGCCGCCAACGCGGTCCTCGACGTCGTCCTGGAGCCAAATTTCCTGTTACATGTCCGCGAGATGGGCTTGCTTTTTAAGGAACGGCTTGCTGATATTGTTTTTCGGCATGCGAAGATCATAGCCGAGGTCCGCGGCGAGGGCCTTATGCTCGGCCTGGGATGCAACATACCTAACACGGATGTGTCGAGCATGTTGTTTGCGGAAAAATTGTTGGCTGTTACCGCAGGCGAGAACGTCGTCAGACTTTTGCCACCGCTTATTGTAACAGATACGGAAATAAAAGAGGCGTGCGCAAAAATCGACAACGCATGTGCGAGGCTCAATGCTAAACTTACAGCGTGACACCACGCTCAAATTGCCAATGACTCTGCGTCATTTTATTGACATTGACGACTATGATAGCGGCACGTTGCGCTGTATCCTCGACTGCGCCAAAACTCTGAAGAAATCGTTCAAGTCTCCTGCTGCGTCGCGCCCGCGTCTTGCTGAAGGCGCCGTCCTCGCGATGCTCTTCGAGAAGACATCCACGCGCACGCGCGTGTCGTTCGATGTCGCCATGCGGCAACTCGGCGGCGAAACGATTGTCCTGAACCATTCCGACATGCAGCTCGGCCGCGGCGAAACCATCGCGGACACGGCGCGCGTCCTGTCCCGCTATGTCGACGCGATCATGATGCGCGCCATCTCCCACGAGACGCTGATCGAACTCGCACAATATGCGACTGTGCCAGTGATCAACGGGCTGTCGGACCGCTCGCACCCCTGCCAGATCCTTGCCGATGTGATGACGTTGGAGGAGAAGAAAGGGCCGATTGAGCCGCTCCTGGTAACGTGGATCGGCGACGGCAACAATGTTGCCGCGTCTTGGATTCATGCCGCCGTCCGTTTCGGCTTTACCCTGCACCTTGCCACGCCGGAAAGTCTTCGTCCCCCGCTCGACTTGATGAACTGGGCTCAATCGGAAGGCGGCAAGCTCGTCATGTTCGAAGACCCCCGCGAAGCGGTCAAGGGAGCCGATTGTGTCGTTACCGACGTTTGGGTCTCTATGGGCCAGGAAAACACTGCAGAACGTGTCGAGCTCCTAAAGCCGTATCAGGTCAACATGCCGCTCATGGAAAAAGCCGCGAAGGATGCTATCTTTATGCATTGCCTGCCGGCGCACCGCGGCAGGGAAGTGACGGACGACGTTATCGACGGGCCGCAATCGGTTGTGTTCGACGAGGCGGAGAACCGGTTGCATGCGCAGCGGGCAATCCTGGCGTGGTGCCTTGAGAAGGTTTGATGGGTGGAGATTACGGAAGGTTTGCCGAGGTCACAGGCGCGGATATATTCGAAGATTACGTCCTCCCTTTCCAACTAGAAGCATCCGGCGCTCGCGGGCGCCTTATCCGTCTCGGTCCCGTCGTGGACGAGATCCTTAACAGGCATGACTACCCGGAGCGGGTATTGCTGCTTCTCGGGGAGGCGGTGACGCTGACCGCGATGCTGGGAGCGGCGCTGAAACTCGACGGCAAGTTCATCCTGCAAACGCAGTCGAATGGGGCAGTCAGCTTCCTTGTCGTGCATTACAGCTCACCCAGCCACCTCCGCGGCTATGCCAGCTATAATCGCGACGATCTCGGGGCCTCTCCGAACGGCGTTGGAGCTTCGAAGCCTCTGCTCGGCGATGGCCATCTCGCCATGACCATCGATTCAGGTGCTGCTGGCATGGAGCGCTACCAGGGCATCGTTGGCCTCGCCGGAAACACGCTTGTCGATGCGGCACACGAATATTTCGATCAATCGGAACAAATCCCCACCTTCATCCGCATTGCGGTTGCCCGGCAGTTCACGGCAGGAGATGGAGCAAGCCCCGGACAATGGACCTGGCGGGCAGGCGGCTTGATGGTGCAGAAGCTGACGCAGGAAGGTGGACGCCAGGACAGCGATGACTATTCGCAGCCTGACGCGGGCAGCGTCGACGACGACGGCTGGCGCCGCGCGAAGGCCCTTGCCGCAACGGTCGAGGATCACGAACTCCTCGATCCGACGCTTTCTCCGGACCGGCTTCTTTACCGGCTTTTCCATGAGGAAGAGGTGCGCGCCTTCGAGGCCACACCCCTTGACGCACAATGCAATTGCTCGCGCGAGCGCGTTGAGACCATGCTGAACCAGTTCTCGCCCGAAGAGCTGGACGGCATGGCCGAAGACGACGTCATCACCGTGACTTGCGAGTTCTGCAACACTCCCTATCAGTTTGACGCGGATCAGTATCTCAAGCACGACGGGAATTAGATGAGTCGTGCCGGATCAGGCGCCACCTTTGGCGTTGCGCGTGTTGATCCAGGATCTTCGAAGCACCGGCCCTTTGAAATCGCGGCTCCGCCGCACCGCGCTGGCGACGATGATTTGACGAGGAAGGTGAGCATGCGGTTTGATGGAACGGACACCTACGTCGCGACGGACGACTTACGCGTCGCGGTCAACGCCGCCATCGTGCTTGAACGTCCTCTGCTCGTGAAAGGTGAACCCGGCACTGGCAAAACGGTGCTCGCTCACGAGGTCGCGACCGCACTCAACGCGCCTCTCATCGAATGGCATATCAAGTCGACGACGAAAGCGCAGCAAGGCCTCTACGACTACGATGCCGTCAACCGTCTGCGCGACAGTCAGCTCGGCGACGAGCGTGTGAAGGACATCCGCAACTACATCCGCAAGGGCAAGGTGTGGGAGGCATTCGAGTCTGAGCGCAAGCCGATCCTCCTCATTGACGAGATCGACAAGGCCGACATCGAGTTCCCGAACGACCTCCTGCAAGAGCTCGACCGCATGGAATTCCACGTCTACGAGACGGGCGAGGTCGTCAAGGCGAAGGTGCGGCCCATCGTGATGATCACGTCGAACAATGAGAAGGAACTGCCCGACGCTTTCCTGCGCCGCTGCTTCTTCCACTACATCCGCTTTCCCGACCGCGAGACCATGCAATCCATCGTGGATGTGCATTACCCCGGCCTCAAGCCGCGGCTGCTCAGCGAAGCGCTCAACATCTTCTTCGATGTCCGCGACGTGCCCGGCATGAAGAAGAAGCCTTCGACATCGGAGCTTCTGGACTGGATCAAGCTTCTCCTCAGCGAGGACATCGACGCGGAGACGCTGAAGGAGCGCGACCCGCGCAAGCTCATTCCGCCGCTGCATGGCGCGCTTTTGAAGAACGAGCAGGATGTGCAGCTTTTCGAGCGGCTTGCTTTTCTGAACCGGCGGAAGGAGCGGGAGTAGCGTTTACCTTGAAATGATATCAAAAAGTGATACTATATGCATGGAAAGCACCGTAAGATGCTTGATGCTATTTTCGCAGAGCCAGTTCAGGCCGGGATACCCTGGCGGGATATTGAGGCGCTGTTCGTTGCCTGTGGCGCAGAGCTTTCCGAAGGCCAGGGATCACGGGTGCGGGTGGCTTTGAATGGGCTCCGTGCTGTCTTCCATCGTCCGCATCCGCAGAAGGAGACGGACAAAGGAGCGGTGAAGTCGGTACGGCGGTTTTTGACGGAAGCAGAGGTATGGCCGTGAATGTCATGACCTACAAGGGATACGAAGCGCTCGTTCAATACGACGAGGACGCGGAAACTTTTCATGGCGAGGTCATGAACCTTCGCGATGTTATTACATTCCAGGGTGCTTCCGTGGCGGAGTTGAAGCAGGCTTTTGCCGACTCTGTCGAAGATTACCTTGCCTTCTGTAAAGAGCGTGGTGAGGAGCCGGAAAAGCCCTATTCAGGGCAATTCGTCGTGCGTGTAGATCCGCCGCTGCACAAAGCTTTGGTCGTTGCGGCCAAACGATCCGGAATGAGCCTCAATCGCTGGGTTGCAACGACGCTGGAACGGGCGGCAGGGCACGAATAAAGGCCCTTCGACATCCTGCACTTTCCACCTGCCCCAGCGCATCGAACAGAATTACCTTGCGGGCTTAAGCTCCTCAATCAAAGGGGGCATGATTTCAGGAAAGAACCGCGCTAGCGGCTTGTCCGATTTCTCGCAAGCTCATCCCGCTTCCCCGCTCTGAACAAGAGACACTGAGCAATCGCAAGTGCGGTTTCCGTTTCGAAAGATGGAACGCGGATAAATTTTATGGCAGATCGACTGCATGAGACCACAGATTCACGCCCTGGCCGCCGTGGCCCTCACAGCCCTTTTCACGTTCTGCGCCGCTGTCGCCGAGCGTTGGAACACCCTGCCCCCGCTGCCTCCGATGCCGACGCCTGAGCAGTCCGGCTATGCGCCGGTGAACGGCATCAAGATGTATTATGCGATCTACGGCAAGGGCGATCCGATCCTTCTCATCCACGGAGGGCTGGCGAACTCCGACTACTGGGCCAACCAGGTCAAGGAGCTTTCGAAGACCCACGAGGTGATCGTCGCCGACAGCCGTGGCCATGGGCGATCGAGCTGGAGCAATGAGCCGATCGGCTATGATCTGATGGCCTCGGACTATGTCGCGCTGCTCGCCTACCTCAACATTCCGAAGACCGCGATTGCCGGCTGGAGCGACGGCGGCATCATCGGGATCGACATCGCCATGCATCATCCGGACCGCGTCACCAAGCTTTTCGCGCAAGCCGCAAACGTGACAACAGAGGGCGTCAAGCCGAACATGGACGAGGCGCCCGCCTTCGCAGCCTTCATCAAGCGCAGTGCCTCGGAACATGAGCGGCTCTCGCCAGCGCCGCAAGACAACAAGTCCTTCCTCGCCTCGATCGAGAAAATGTGGGCCACGCAGCCGAACTGGACGAAAGCGCAACTTTCCGAAATCCGCGTGCCGACCGCCATCGTGATCGGCGACCATGACGAGGCGATCAAGCGCGACCACACGGACACTATGGCGCGCGTCATTCCGGGCGCTAAGCTCATCATCCTGAAGGATGTCGGCCACTTCGCCATGCTGCAGGACCCGGAAGCTTACACGAAGGCGGTTCTCGACTTCCTGGATGAAGGATGAACGCGCGAGGCGCAAACGCCGCCGTCATCGGGGCCGGGCCCGCGGGGTTGATGGCCGCCGAGGTGCTGGCACGCGCCGGTGTCTCGGTTACCATCTACGATCACATGCCGACGCCGGGCCGGAAGTTTCTTCTGGCCGGGCGCGGAGGCCTCAACCTCACCCATAGCGAAGACCTCCAGCGCTTCCTTGCCCGCTACGGCAAGGCGGAGCCGAATCTGCGCCGCGCCATCGAAGCCTTTCCGCCTTCCGCGCTGATTGCGTGGTGCGAGGCCTTGGGCGAGCCTACCTTCGTCGGCACGAGCGGCCGCGTGTTTCCGCGCGTGATGAAAGCGTCGCCTCTGCTGCGGGCCTGGCTGGCGCGCTTGCGTTCGCTGAACGTGACGTTCCGGCTCCGGCATCGCTGGTCGGGCTGGGACGAGGCAGAAAGGCTCCTGTTCAACACACCCAATGGCCACGCCGCTGCCAAAGCCGGCGCCACTATCGTTGCGCTCGGCGGAGCGAGCTGGCCCCGTCTTGGATCCGATGGGCATTGGACAACGATTTTCGAGAACGCAGGCATCCCGGTCTCGCCCCTGAAGCCGTCCAATTGCGGCTTCGCGGCTGATTTTTCCGATCTCTTTCGCGATCGTTTCGAAGGGCAGCCGCTGATGGGAGCCGAGTTCAGTTTCGCCAGCGAAAAAGTGCGCGGCGAAGCGGTGGTGACCAGGATCGGCCTGGAGGGCGGAGCGATCTATGCCCTGTCGCCAAAATTGCGCGACGCAATTGAACGCGACGGCAGAGCGATCCTCAAAATCGATTTGCGGCCTGGCGTCAGCGCGGAGAACCTTGAATCCTCGCTTTCGAAGCCGCGCGAAAAGCAGTCGCTTTCAAACGTCCTGCGAAAGGCCGCCAAGCTGGCGCCAGTCGCCGTCGGCCTTTTGCATGAGGCCGCCCGACAAGAAGGAAAACCTTTCGCCTCGACAACGCCAGCTGAACTTGCCGCCAAGATAAAAAGTGTCCCAGTCCGGCTCATAGCGACAGCGCCGATCGAGCGCGCCATTTCGACGGCTGGCGGCGTTGCCTTCGAAGAGCTGGACGGTTTCATGCTGCGCCGCAAGCCGGGCGTGTTCGTTGCCGGAGAGATGCTGGATTGGGAAGCCCCGACCGGGGGCTATCTCCTGCAGGGATGCTTCTCGACCGGCGCTGCCGCGGCACAGGCCGCTTTGGCGTGGCTAGAAAGAAACTGGCCACGAGTCATGCGGCCAGGGGCTTGATCTCGACGTCATAGCCGAGGCTTTGGAATTTGGCGACGAGGCGTTTGATCTGGTTTGGCTTGGCGCGGCGATCAAAGTGACCGGCTCCGAGGTCTTGATAGCAGAAGCCCGCGCGATTGACGGAGCCTGTCAAACCGCCCTATCTATGAGCCCGAGAACGAATTAGGAAGGTACGCCCCGATGTCGAAGAGAACTTATCAGCCCAGCAACCTGCGCCGTAAGCGGAAGCATGGTTTCCGCGCGCGCATGGCCACGAAGCAGGGGCAGCTCGTCCTTTCGCGCCGACGGGCCCGCGGACGCAAGAAGCTGTCGGCGTAGACCGAGACCAGCCCGCGGCCATGGAGACGCTCAAGACGCGCGCCGAGTTTCAGCGCGTGCAGAAGGGCCGCAAATGGGTCGCTCCGTCGTTCATCCTGCAGGGGCTCCGGCGTCCATCAGACGAAGCCGATGGCCCACGTTTCGGGTTTACCGTTTCGAGCAAGTCTGTCGCGAAGGATAGCGCGGGAGGCAAAAGAAGAGGCAAGGCGGTTGACCGAAATCGGGCGCGGCGAAGGCTGAAGGAGGCGGTGCTGCTTACATTTGTTGCACATTCCAACCTCGGATTCGACTACGTGATCATTGGCCGCGCCTGTGCCTTGACTAGAAATTTCGCGGACCTACTTGCGGACATGCGGCTTGCATTCCATAAAGTGAGCCAGCCCGCGCGATCCGAAAAGGATCGCAACTCTGTCACATGATCGCTGCGCCGGTTTCGCCGGTTCTGCTTCCCTAGCGGACAGGAACCGGGTAAAGCGGTATGGCTGTCGATTTGGCTGACTTGCTTCGCGGGGCGTGAAGACGCACTTCGAAGATCTCCCTTGAGCGGGTTATGGAAAACAACAGAAACTTTATTCTCGCTATTGCGCTTTCGCTTGCTGTGCTGATTGGCTGGCAATTTCTTTATATGGGGCCAGCCCAGAAAGCCCGGCAACAGGCCATAGAAGCGGCGCGAAATTCGGAGACGCAGACTGCGAGAACCGAAGCGCAGACCCCGGGCGGGCAGGTCGGGTCGCCTGCGCCTTCCGCTGCCGTCCCGTCCGCGCCAACGGCGGCTTTTGCTTCTCGAGAAGCAGCGCTCGCGTCTTCGCCACGCGTCAAAATCGATAGCCCCGCCCTGCTCGGCTCCATCAATCTGAAGGGCGGCCGGATCGATGATCTCGTCCTGCGGGACTACACTGTCTCCGTCGATCCGAACAGCGCGAAAGTCGGTCTTTTCTCGCCATCGGGCAGTCCACATCCCTATTTCGCTTTCACCGGTTGGCTGACGAACGAGCCGGACGTAGCGGTGCCAACCGACAACACAATCTGGGAGCAGGAGGGCACCGGCGTCTTGACGGCGATATCGCCTGTTGTGCTTCGCTGGGATAACGGCGCCGGATTGATCTTCCATCGCAGAATTTCAGTCGATAGCCGTTACATGTTCACGATCAACGATGAGGTCGAGAACAAATCCGGCAAGCCCATCACGCTCTGGCCTTGGGGCCAGGTGGCGCGTTTGACTCAACCGGAGGGGCTTCTCGGATATTCGGTGCTCCATGAGGGGCTCATCGGCGTCCTTGGCTCGACGGGACTTAAGGAGCTTACCTACGCCGACGCGCTCAAGAACTATAATCCGGCGACCAACACGGCCAAGGATTCCCTTTCATCCGACAAGGGCGGATGGCTCGGCTTCACCGACCAATATTGGGCGGCTGTTTTCATTCCCGATCAATCGAAGTCTTACGACGCAAGTATGTTCGGAAATGAGAAAAAGCAGTTCTACGCAAACCTTCGGCAAAATCCGATAACGGTTCAGCCCGGACAAAAGGAAGGCGTATCGAACCGGCTATTCGCCGGCGCCAAGGAAGTCGGGCTCCTCGAACAATATACTGCGGATTACGGCATCGATCGGCTCTATAAGCTTGTCGATTGGGGATGGTTCTCCTTCATCACCGAGCCGATGTTCCATCTGATGAATTGGTTTTACAAGCTCGTCGGCAATTTCGGTGTGGCGATCCTGCTGACCACCGTAGTTGTAAAGCTTCTATTCTTCCCGCTCGCGAACAAGTCGTTCGAATCCATGAGCAAGATGAAGAAGCTTCAGCCGGAGCTGAAGAAGATTCAGGAGCGCTTCAAGGACGACAAGCCGCGCCAGCAGCAGGCGATGATGACGTTGTACAAGAAGGAAAAGGTCAACCCCATGGCGGGGTGCCTGCCGATCGTAATCCAGATCCCCGTCTTCTTTGCGCTTTACAAAGTGCTGCTGGTCTCGATCGAGATGCGGCACGCGCCGTTCTTCGGCTGGATCAAGGACCTATCAGCGCCCGACCCGACCTCTGTCTTCAACCTCTTCGGACTCGTCCCCTGGACGCCGCCCCAATTCCTGATGCTGGGCGCTCTGCCGATCCTCATGGGCATTTCTATGTGGGTTCAGATGCGCCTCAATCCCGCGCCGCCGGACCCGATGCAGCAGAAGATCTTCGCCTGGATGCCGGTCGTCTTCACCTTCATGCTGGCGCATTTCCCCGCTGGCTTGGTCCTCTACTGGACGTGGAACAACATTCTGACCTTCGGCCAGCAGGCGCTGATCATGAAGCGGCAGGGCGTCGACATCGACATCATGCACAATGTCGGGATCAAGAAGATGGGTGGCAGCGTCAAGAAGGCCGGATCGCAGCTCAGGAGGAACGGCCGAAGCCGTACCCCGGCCGAGTGAGGCCGCGCGGATGAATCCGGCAGAAACAGAGGAAGCGCGTGAGCTTGCCGCTCGCGCGCTCGACCTTTTCAAGGCACCTGCTGAGTTCGTGATGGGCGTGACCGAAGTCCCCGCCCTACCCCATAGCGACCGGGTGGAGATCGCCTTCGCCGGGCGTTCCAATGTTGGGAAGTCGAGTCTTCTCAATGCCCTGCTTGGCCGTAGAAGCCTCGCCCGCGTCTCAAACACCCCGGGCCGCACGCGCGAGCTCAATTACTTCTCGGTCGGCGACAAACTCTTCGTCGTCGACATGCCGGGCTACGGCTACGCAAAGGCCCCCAAATCTCTCGTGAAAGGCTGGACGCAGCTGATCCATGATTATCTGCGCGGGCGCCCCCAATTGAAGCGCGTCATGCTCCTCATCGATGCCCGCCACGGTCTGAAAAGCTTCGATAAGGAGATCATGACGCTCCTCGACAAGGCGGCGGTTTCCTATCAGGGCGTCCTTACAAAAGCCGACAAGCCCAAAGCGGGCGACCTCGCGCAAGTTATTAGCGAAACGGAGGAAGCCCTTCGCAAGCATCCCGCCGCACATCCGAAGGTGCTTGCAACGTCAGCAGTCGAAGGGCGCGGGATCGAGGACCTTCGCTTGGCAATCGCGGAGCTCTGCTAGCCTTTACCTTGGCATACATGCAAAAGCGGCGCGGGTCAGCCTTGGCAGTTTCATGTATTTTGACGCCGTTATCTGCTCCTGCGTGCAATCGACCGTTGCATAACCCCGCCAGTGAGGGCCGTTTCGTCTTGAAGTCGCCCTTTACCGTGGCTAAGAGTTGATACTTGGCGAGGTGGAGGAAGCCGTGTCCAAAAGATTTGCTCTACGCCTTATTTGCTGCATTGCAACGATCCAATTCGGGCTGACAGGGGCGTGGGCTCAATCCGAACCCGTTCCCGCGGATCCGCAAGTCGCCCAAGCGCCGCAGCCCGGCATGTCTCCCGACGACCCCCGTCTCCTCCTGATGATCCGCAATGCGGTCATAGCACTGAATCAAGCAAACCTGACAGGAAACTACTCGGTTTTGCGGGACATGGGCACGCCGAATTTCCAAATGACTAACAACTCGGCCCGGCTTGCGGAAGCGTTTGCAGCGCTGCGCGCGCGAAAGCTGGACATCTCTCCGATCATGTTCTTCACCCCGAAGTTCGCGTCACCCCCGGCGATGCAAGATGGGCAGGTTCTCCGGGTGACAGGGGTTTTCCCCACAACGCCCGAGCAGGTCAATTTCGATCTCGCCTTTCAGTTGTCCGGCGAACAGTGGATGCTGGCTGCGATTGCGGTCAACGTCGTCCCTCCGGGAGAGAACGTCCAAGCCATCGCCGCGCCTGTCCCCCAAACCGCTCGTACAGCCGAGACTGGCGATACGAAGCCCACGCGGATTGACCTAAGCCAGCCTTCTGCGCCGACGCCCACACAAACCGCCGCACCGAAGAAGGCCGCGAGTAAAAAGCCGAAGCCACCCGCCCAGAAAACCGCCGCGGCGCAGCCAGCAGCTTCACCTGCTCCAGCAGCAGCCCCACAACAACCCGCGCAGGCGCCTAAACCGCCCTCTGCGAGCCCCGACGGGCCGGTCTGGGACCCGTTTGGGCGCTAACGTGAAGAGTTTCATTCTTTGCGCCGCCGCAGGTGCGTTCCTGAATGCAATTTTTAGTGCAGCGAGCGCAGAGGATATCTCTGGGCCTGATCAGCGGGAAGCGAAGAAAGCCTTCGGCGCGGTGAAAGCGCCCGTTGCGCAAGCTCCACAGGCGATTGGACGCTATGAGCACGGTTGCGTTGCTGGTGCGCAACGCATCGCCGCCAGTGGCGCGGGGTGGCAGACGATGCGGCTTTCGCGCAATCGCTTTTGGGGCCATCCCATCCTGATAGGATACATCCAAAGGCTCGCGAGCGACGTGAGACGGTTGGACGGCTTGCCCGGTATTCTCGTGGGCGATATGGGCCAGCCCATTGGAGGCCCATTGCTGGGAGGCCACGCGAGCCATCAGATGGGCCTCGACGTTGACCTATGGTACACACTCATGCCAGAGCGCGCGCTCTTCGCCGACGAACGCGAACATCTGGCAGCGGACAATATGGTAGACAAGGCCGCCTTGACGACCGACACGAAGATGTGGACGGAGGCTCAGGTCCGGCTTCTTCGCCGCGCAGCCTCCTACCCGGAGGTCGCACGGATCTTTGTGCATCCCGCCGTTAAGAAGGCACTCTGCGAAATCGCCGGCAACGATCGCTCATGGCTGCAAAAAATCCGCCCTTGGTCCGGTCACGACGATCATTTCCACATCCGCCTGATTTGTCCCCAAGGAAGCCCCGCTTGCCTCTCCCAGCCGCCCGTACCGGCTAATGACGATGGCTGCGGCCAGGAGTTGGACGACTGGTTCAAAAAGTTGAGAGCGCCTCCGCCAACGCGCAAGAGGACGATCCAGCCTGCAAAGCCGATGCTTGTCTCAGACCTGCCCAAGGAGTGTCAGGCTTTACTGCTTGCGGCGGAACACGCTGCCAAGGAGAAAGACGCCTGGACGCCAAATTGACAAGCGCTTAAATCCAGCCGCCTTTAATCGGGATCGATTAAAAGCGAGTCGATTCATTCTAAAGACGAGGGCGATCATACTCTAACTCGGCCCCGTTCAACGGCCAGCAGCTTGCCGGCCCGTCCCCCGCAGCTGACGAGGGGGCTGCAACCCTCTCCCAGCGGTTCCTCTTTGACCGGTCGGCAGGGGCGGCTCCTCGGCAAGCGTTAGCTACGCCGCAAAATCGAGTGTCACCGGCACATGATCTGAGGGCCTGTCCCAGCCGCGCGCACTTTTCAGAACAGCTGCGCCGCGGGCGCGGGCGGCCATACTCTCACTTCCCCAAATGTGATCCAGACGACGCCCGCGATCTGATGCTTCCCAATCGCGGGCGCGATAACTCCACCATGTGTAGAGCTTCTGCTCTGGAACTATAACGCGCCTGACAAGATCGACCCATGGCACCGCATCCTGAACCTTGGTCAACGCCTCCACTTCCACCGGCGTGTGGCTCACGACTTTCAGCAACTGCTTGTGGGACCAGACATCGGTTTCCAGCGGCGCGACATTGAAATCGCCAAGAAGCAACGCGTGGCCCTCGCGCGCTCCGCGCCATGCGCCGAGAGCCGCCAGATAAGCCAGCTTTTGCTTGAACTTGGGATTGAGGGCCGGGTCCGGGATATCGCCGCCAGCGGGAACGTAAATGTTATGGATCGCGATCCTTTCCCCGCCAGGCAAAAAGACCGCGCAACCGAGATGCCTCGCTTCGTCTGTGCCGCAAAAGCTCTCGCGCGGGAGAGGTTCCAACGGGAGTTTAGAAAGCGTTGCGACACCATGATACCCCGGCTGACCGCTAATCGCGATGTGGTTGTATCCGAGTTCTCTGAACCCCTCGCCTGGAAAGAGATCCTCCCGGCACTTGATTTCCTGCAGGCAGAGAATGTCCGGCTTGGCCTCGTTCAAGAAGCGCGCGACAAGATCAAACCGCAAGCGCACGGAGTTGATGTTCCAGGTGGAGATTCGCAATGTCATCATGGGCACAAAAAAAAGCGCCCAACTCCGGCGAAGGTTGGGCGCTTTTGCGTTTTCACGCATGCGCCGGGAGGGAAGCCGGCGCTGGAAAACTGATACCTTCGGCTAGACGGGGGGGCACTACCGATGGTGACTGGCATCAGCCTTCCAATGTTTGTAAAATAGCATGTGTTAGGCTGGATGCAAATCAAAAATACCAGATTCTAAGCTTGACAGTTGCGAATCTGTCGTCAGTTCGATCGATCAGTCCCTGTGAAATCCGATCTCCTTTGAGAACTCGAAAAGTTCTGCCGATACACGCTTGTTCTGCTCAAGGTCGCCAACCTGAATACGAGTATCGAGACCTTGAGCGTCGGTAATGATCCATTGCTTGAGGCTCATGTCGGCCTTGTTGAAGAACAGGCTGATCCGGCCCGCCGCGTCGCCCTTCTTGTCCTCGACCGTCATGACAACGGTGTCCGGCCCCTGCTCGATGCCCAAGATATTGGCTTCTTTCGCCAGGTCGACGGTTTCAGACAGAAGAAGCCGGAAGGGCGTCATCTCTAGCGGATATTTGTCCGATGTGTTGAGCGCATAGTCCTCGATGGCGAGATAATACCCATCGGAAATGATTTTCAAACGGCTTGGAGGGCTGTAGTCGAAGCGCAATCTGCCGGGGCGCGCAAAATAGAACCTCCCCTGTTTCTGCGTATTGTCAGGATCGGTCTGAACGAACGTACCTTCCAGGTTGGTCAATTTGTTGAAAAAGTCGTTGACCTTGCCAATGATCTCCTGATCGTTCTCCTGAGCGGGGCGAACGGGGGCCGGGGCCGCAGCCTGTGGCTGGGGCGGCTGCGCGGTCTTCGCTTGCCACCCCGCGCCGCCTCCACTGCCCCCCACCGGACTGGCTGCCTTCGCGGCCACAGCAGGGCCGGGAGCGGGAGCGACGGGTGCCGGAAGAACAGGAGCAGGCGCTGGGGTCGTCTTTGCAACCGCCGTCTCGCCACCCTGAGCGAGCGCGACTTGCGGCAAGGTTGCTATAATCAACAGCCCAACAAAGCGGCGTACGAACCGCGCGCCGGTGCTGGAAAAGCTCGAAACCTTGCGGCCTTGATCCATCGTTCGGTCGCCCCTGTGTGAATGGCTTTCGATTTGCGGCTATGAGTTTGGAAGAAAGCGTCAAATTCTGGGCGATTTCATGCCCGCCCGGATATTCCCGCTCGACTGCAGTTTATTGACTGGCATCGAGCAGGATCTCACGCCGCCCGGTCCTGCTTGGCGCGCCAACGATCCCTTCCTGCTCCATTCGCTCGATCAGGGACGCAGCCCGGTTGTACCCGATGCCGAGGCGGCGCTGCAAATAGCTGGTCGTCGGCTTTCGATCCTTCAACACAATGTCGACAGCCTGCCGATAGAGGTCGCTGCTGCCGCCGTCCCCTCGCGGAGAAGCATCTTCGTCGAAGCCGCCGCTATCCTCAAGAATGTCGTCTCGATAGGACGGGTGGCCCTGCGCTTTCAAGTGGCGGGCCACAGCCTCGACGTCGTCGTCCGAAACGAAAGGCCCGTGAGCCCGGATGATGCGGCCACCCGAGGCCATGTAGAGCATGTCGCCTTGCCCCAAAAGCTGCTCGGCGCCCTGCTCGCCGATGATGGTGCGGCTATCGATTTTCGATGTAACCTGGAAGCTGATCCGGCTCGGGAAATTGGCTTTGATCGTGCCCGTGACCACATCGACGCTTGGCCGCTGCGTCGCCATGATGAGGTGAATCCCTGCCGCGCGTGCCATCTGCGAAAGGCGCTGCACCGCATATTCGATGTCCTTGCCGGCGACCATCATGAGATCCGCCATTTCGTCGATGACGACCACGATGTAGGTCATCGATACCGGCTCGAACGTCTCCTCCTCCTCGATCGGCTCGTCAGTGCGAGGATCGAAGCCGGTCTGCACGAGGCGGCGCAGCTTCTGCCCGCGCAGTTGCGCCGTGGCAACCTTCGCGTTGTAACTCGTGATGTTCCGGACGCCGAGCTTGCTCATGAGCTCGTAGCGCGTGTTCATCTCCTTGACGGTCCATTTCAGCGCGGCGACCGCTTTTTTGGGGTCGGTGACCACCGGGGCCAGCAAATGCGGGATGCGGTCGTAGACAGACAGTTCCAGCATTTTTGGATCGATCATGATGAAGTTGCACTGGCTCGGCGGCAGCCTGTAAAGCAGAGACAGGATCATGGTGTTGATCCCCACCGACTTGCCGGAGCCGGTGGTGCCTGCGATCAGAAGATGGGGCATGCGAGCCAGGTCAACGACAATCGGCTCGCCCCCAATGGACTTTCCAAGAGCGAGCGGCAAAGCGGCCTGTGTGTCCTGGAAGGCGTTCGACTCGATGATACCCCGCAAGGACACGATCTCCCGCTTTGGATTGGGCAGCTCGATGCCGATCGCATCCCGGCCCGGAACGACAGCCACACGCGCAGAAACGGCGCTCATGGATCGCGCAATGTCGTCGGCGAGTCCGACCACCCGCGAAGACTTTGTCCCGCGTGCTGGCTCCAGCTCGAAAAGAGTAATGACGGGGCCGGGATAAATCCCCGATATGCGGCCTTTCACGCCGAAATCGCCCAGAACGCTCATGAGCGCAGAGGCGCGCTCCATAAGGCGGGGGTCGTGTGCCTTCGGCTTTTCCGACGCTCGGGGCGGCGGCGTCAGGAGCGAGATTGGAGGAAGCGACGGGGTGAAAGTCTCCTCATCCTCTTCATCGACAACTTCGGCTGGTATGCCCCCGTTCTTCGCGTAGATGAGGGGCTTGCGCCGTTTGACCGCCTCGGCTCCATTCTTGAGAATCCGCCGCGCCCCATTGCGAGCGCTCTCGATCGCGTTACCGGTCATTCGGCGCAGCGGCGATGATGTTTCTGGCTCCTCGCCACCGGCGCCCTCTGCGCTGGTGGGATTGGAGCCACCCCGGCGGGGCCCGAAAAAGGGCTCAATCCGGATATCCTCGAAAACCTCCGTCCGGACATCCTCAAAGGTCTCCGTCTCGGGCTCGCCTTGGAAATCGTCGGATGCTTGAAGCGAGCCGAGATCGCTCGGGGCCCTCAAAGCGGCGAGTTCATCAGCGGCGAGAACAGATGAAGCCGGGCGGCTTCCCCAATCCGCAAAAGGCGATGGATCACCGGCGCGAACCTGTTTGGACGATGCAATATCCCTCCTGCGACGCTCTTCCGCCATAGCTGGCGGCAGGCGCGGTTCTACGCGGACCTTTGTCAACCAGGTGTCCCGAGCCGGGCTAATCACCGTAAGCGCACGGTCCCGTGGCGAGAAACGGGTGACCCAACTTGTCACCTTGCGGGTAAGGGTGGAGGTACTCTGCGGCTCTGCCGCGGCTGCAGATTTCGACGGAGTAACCTCCCGTGCCGGATCGCCCCGAAGTGCAATCGATAAAACTTTAGGGGTCAAGCCGCATGCTCGGAAAACGCACCATGCGCCCGCTGCAAAAAAGAGTAGCCCGAAGCCCGGCCAAAGGACCGCCCGGGGAATAAAAGAAGAGAGCTTTGCGACACGCGCCACGATAAAGTCACCAACGATGCCCCCAAGGCCGCTATCCAGGAGCCAGCGCGCTGGAGCTGGAAACATGGCAAAGAACGCAGGGACGGCAAGCACCGCAGCGGCCCAATAGATTCCTCTCAGTCGGGGCCGGAGCGGCAGGTGTCCGCTGGCAATCCGGATGCCGAGCGCGGCAAGCGGCAAGATCAGAAACGCAGCGGCCAAGCCAAAGCTTTGCATGAGCGCATCGGCGACACTGGCTCCCCTGCGTCCCAGCCAATTATGCGGTTGCGCCAAAGTCGCGTAACTGGGGCTCGGATCCCCGTAGGACCAGCTGATCAAGGCTAGCCACCCGGCGATCGCGATGCCGACTAACGAAGCGCCCAGCAGCCGCCAAGGCAGACGGCGCAATTCGACCGTGAGCGCCTTCGGCAAAAACCGTGTCCGCCTAGTCTGCATCCGCGTACGCCACCCCACTCATTGCTCTCGTCACAACAAAATCGACGCGAGCCGGTCCAATGCTTCCCGCGTTACATCGAGCGGGTCTACGAGCGCGAGCCGGGCGTAGTCCTTCGCCGGATTGAACCCGCTGGCGTCCCGTTGAGCCAAATAAGCACCAGGGAGAATTTTGACACCGCATCCTTTCCAAATGGTTTCCGCGGCGCGTTCACCCCCACCAAAATTTGACAGATCGAGCCAGAGAAAGAAGCCGCCGGCGGGCTCGTAATACCCTCGCAGCGCGCCGAGCTTGCCTGATGCAAGCGCAATTTTCTCCCGGTAAAGCGCTCGGCTATGGGCGACATGGCCTTCATCAGCCCACAGCGCCGCCGACGCGTGCTGAATGGGAACGGGCACTTGCGGCGAGGCAACATTGCGATATTGCAGGTAGTCCTTCAGGAATGAGCCGTCGCCCGCGATGAAGCCGGAGCGAAACCCGGGAGCATTTGACCGCTTGGATAGGGAATTGAAGACCAGAACGCGGTCGAAGCTGCCAGAGCGCACCGCGATTTCGAGAGCGCCGGGCGGAGGATCGTTCTGGTAAATTTCGGAATAACATTCATCGGAGAAGACATAGAAGCCGTGCTTGCGCGCAAGGCTAATGAGGTGTTCGAGATAGGCGGAAGAGGCCACGGCTCCTTGCGGATTTGCAGGCGATGCGAGATACAACGCAGCTGTGCGATCCAGGAGCTTGGGATCGAGCGCATCCAAATCCGGCAGAAACCCCGTCGCCGCCGTTGCGGAAAGCAGCACCGGCTCGCAGCCAGCCGTCAACGCCGCCGCGTAATACGCCTGATAGAACGGATTCGGCATCAGAACGGCGGCGCGGCGGTTCCCTTTACGCGCCACGGCAATGGTCAGAGCCGAGACGAGCCCCTCCCTCGTTCCGCAAAGGGGAAGGATGTTGCGCTCGGCGTCCACGCAGCCGGGTTCAAGCCCGTAGCGTTGAAGCAGCCACGCCGTGATCACGCGTCTTAGCTCAGGAATGCCACCGATGGGCGGATACTTGCCGAAGCTTTCCCAATTGGCTGAGATGGCTTCTGCCGCAAAGCGCGGGACACCGTGCCTCGGCTCCCCGATCGTCATATCGATCGGGGATGCACCTGGCTTCTCATTCCGCAAAAGCTCCCGAAGCCTCTGGAAAGGCGATTGGATCGCGGACAGGATCGTATCTGACAAAGGCGCCCCAAACGCTATCTTTCAACCTGGAAGAGCGGGACTTTACACCCTGATGCAGACAATGAAAACGCGAAAAAGCCCGGGATGCGATCCCGGGCTGCGCCAAAGGGCGAACCGCTTCAAGGGAGGAGTAAGAGCGGCTCTCCCTTGGGCTTGGGGCGGCCGTATTCCGCCCCCTGGTGTTCCTACATGTTATAGGCGCGCTCGCCGTGCTCGGAGATATCGAGACCCTCGCGCTCGCTCTCGGCCGAGACGCGCAAGCCTACGATCAACGAGATGATCAGGAACACGATCAGACTGCCCACTGCGGACCAGCCGATGGTGATCGCCGCGTTCTTCGCCTGGATGATGACCTGAGCCATCATATCGTAGTCGCCGATGGGGCAGTCGCTGGTGACGATGCCGTCCTTGACCACGCACTTCGTGTAGTCGACAACGCCCGCGCCGCCGTAGAACGGAGCTGCGACGATGCCCGTGCCGATCGCGCCGACGAAGCCGCCGATCGCGTGGACACCGAACACGTCAAGCGTGTCGTCATAACCAAGCGCGCTCTTCACGGCAGTGCAGAAGAAGAAGCAGATCGCGCCAGCGACAAGGCCAAGCACAAGCGCACCCATCGGTCCGGCATAACCGGAAGCCGGCGTTACGGCCACGAGACCCGCCACGACACCCGAAGCGAGGCCGAGTAGGCTTGGCTTACCCTTGAACAGCCACTCGACGAGCATCCAGGAGATACCCGCTGCGGCGGTTGCGACGAAGGTGTTTGCCATGGCGAGGACCGCGCCGGCGTTGGCTTCGAGGTTCGATCCAGCGTTGAAGCCGAACCAGCCGACCCAAAGGAGTGAAGCGCCAACCATGGTGAGCGTCAGCGAATGGGGAGGCATCGCCTCTTTGCCATAGCCGATGCGGCGGCCGAGCAGAAGCGCGCCAACGAAGCCCGCGACACCAGCGTTGATGTGAACGACCGTGCCGCCGGCGAAGTCAAGAGCACCCATCTGGAAGCCGAAGCCTGACCGCGCAAGCGCCGCATCATTTGCCGTTGCCAGATCGTTTGGACCAGGATTGAACCAAACCGAGTGAGCAATCGGAATGTAAACAAACGTGCACCAGAGGATCGCGAAGAGGACGATAGCTGAGAACTTCATCCGCTCGGCAAAACCGCCGATCGCAAGCGCCGTCGTGATCGCCGCGAAGGTCATCTGGAAGCAGACATAAACGAGTTCGTCGATGCCGACGCCGACCGAGAAGGTCGCAGCGGGCGTCTTCGGGTCAATGCCCTGCATGAACAGCCGCGAAAGACCGCCAAGGAAGGGCGAGGTGGCGCCGCTGCCCTCGGTGAAGGCGAGGCTGTAGCCGTAGACGAACCACAAGACGCAGACGATGCACTGGATCGCGAAAACCTGCGTGAGCGTGGAAAGCATGTTCTTTGTGCGAACCATGCCGCCGTAGAACAGCGCGAGCCCCGGAACCGTCATCAAGAGAACGAGCAACGATGACGTCATCATCCAGCAGTCGTCCGCTTTGTTCACGACGAGATCGGGAGCCTTGACCGCCGGAGCAGCGGCTGCCGCTGCAGCTGCGGCTTCTTCGGCGAACGATGGCTCGATCATCGCCATCGCCGCCAACGCCGCGGCTCCGAAAAGAGTTAAATTACGCCAGGCCGTTGTCATTCTTATTTCCTTTTTCCAATCACAGTGCATCTGCATCAGTCTCACCGGTGCGGATGCGCACCGTTTGCTCGATCGGCGACACGAAGATTTTGCCGTCCCCGATTTGCCCCGTCTTCGCGGAAGTCGAAATTGCCTCGACGACCTTTTCCGCCGACTCCGTCGGAACCACCACCTCGATCTTCACCTTGGGGATGAAGCTCACCTCATATTCGGCGCCGCGATAGATCTCGGTGTGCCCCTTTTGCCGCCCATAGCCTTTTACCTCAGTCACCGTCAAACCCTCGATTCCGAGGCCGTCGAGAGCCTGCCGGACCTCCTCGAGTTTGAACGGCTTAATTATTGCCATCACGAGCTTCATGATGAGTCCTCCAACAAGTTCCAGCCTTCGAACTTCGCCCTTTTTCTATCGAGTCCGCGCCGCGATGGGCGAACGCGAAGACACGGCTCCTTATGGCTTATCAAAAGCTGTGCCAAACCCGGCTGAGCAGACCCACGCCGTGCTGCACTGCCGAAACACGTTGAATTTACCTTTGAGGGGATGAAGCCGCCAGAATGAGTGGCTGATTTTATAAGCAGAGGCTGAAATCTGCACAAGAAATAGGCCGCGTGCATGGTGAAAGTGCAGCTATTTTTTAGGCGGTTCTGAAATTTAAGGCTATTTTTGCCAGTAGGAATTGCGAGAGTTAGCTGAATACAGCCCGAACAAGTCAACGCCAATTTGTTGTGCAGTGGCGCGCTGAGAGCGTGCCGTAGCTGATGGCGGCAGTTTCGGCCGCCTCATCGCAGGTTGATTAAGTTATATCGGCGACAGTGGAACCCGCCTCCGTCCGCACCTTTCTCCAAAAGCTTGATCATAGCACGCTTGTCGATATCCCAATGTTCCGCCCTCGTGATCTGCACTTTGAGAATCATCAGGCGCGGATCATCCGGCCCTTCCGGGAACCATCGCTGACGCACCGCCGCTCCATAGCTCGCGTACTTTTGTCGGATCGCGGAATGTCTGCGCGAGACCCGAGACAGAAACGTAAACCTGATTGTTAGGGTCGGCGTAGCTCACATTCACTTCGGCGTCTTTTTTTATGTCCTCGATTTTCGGCGAGTCTTTGCCAGTGAAAAACCAGAGAACACCTTCCTCCGCTCTCTGTGCCGCCATCGGTCTTGACCGAAGATGCCCATTCTCATCCTCCGTCGTGAGCATCCCCACGTCGAGAGCTTCAATCATTGCAACGAGCTTCGCAAAGCCTTGCTGATGCGGGTCCAGCATTGTCATTCTCCGGGGGATTCGACTCTGCCTAGAAAACAAGAGGCTTTGCCAACCGTTCCGTTCTTCCCGGAAAGGCCGCACTCCTTCGCGTCTAGCTGGAGTTCACGCAATACAAAACCACCCTGGCTTTCGCCAAGGTGGTTTCAAATGCCCCAGAGGGGGAAAGTCTTAGCCGCCCGCAGCAACCGCCAGATCAAGCTGGCCCGCGACCGCGATACGTCCGCGCCAGAGCTGGCACCACTCGTAACCGCTCCGAAGCCCCATTTCATCCCACATAACGCGGAGCGATTGAACCAGATGGTCCATCTGCTCGTCGGTATGATTTGGGCCTGGCGTCAGGCGGATGCGTTCCGTGCCACGAGGAACCGTTGGATAGTTGATCGGCTGCACATAGATCCCAAACCGATCGAGCAGTGAATCCGTCAGGGCCTTGCACTGCACGGGATCGCCGACGAGCACCGGCACGATATGGCTTGGCGTGTGCATCACGGGCAGGTTTTCGAGCGCCAGTCTCTCTTTCAGCACGGCAGCGCGGAGCTGGTGCTTTTCGCGCTCCATCTGGCTCGTCTTGAGGTGACGAATGCTCGCGAGCGCGCCGGCGCAGATGACCGGTGCAAGAGAAGTCGTGAAGATGAAACCAGGAGCGTAAGAGCGAATTGCGTCAACGCAGGCCTTGCTCGAAGCGATGTAGCCGCCCATCAAGCCGAAGCCCTTCGCCATCGTCGCCTCGATGATGTCGATCTTGTGCATCGCATTGTCGCGTTCGGCTACGCCCGCGCCATGTGGGCCATACATACCGACGGCGTGAACCTCGTCGATATAGGTCAATGCGCCGTATTTCTTGGCGAGATCGCAGATGTCGCTGATGGGGGAAATGTCGCCGTCCATCGAGTAAACGGATTCGAACGCCACGATCTTCGGAACGTCCGGACCATATTCCTGAAGCATGCTCTCAAGGTGCTCAAGGTCGTTATGGCGCCAAATGCGCTTCGGGCCGCCACCCTGCCGTACACCCTCGATCATGGAAGCATGGTTCTTCTCGTCCGAGAAAATGACCGCGCCCTTCAGAATCTTGACGAGCGTCGAAAGCGTCGCCTCGTTCGAGACATAGCCTGACGTGAAGAGAAGGGCTGCTTCCTTGCCGTGCAGATCGGCGAGTTCTCTTTCCAGCTCGACGTGATAGTGAGTGGTGCCGGAAATATTGCGCGTACCGCCGGAGCCAGCCCCGACGTTGTCAATCGCCTCGTGCATGGCGGACAACACGGATGGATGCTGCCCCATGCCAAGATAGTCGTTAGAGCACCATACGGTGATGGGCTTTGTGCCTTCCGGAGTGTGGTGAACCGCCCGCGGAAACTCTCCGCGGTGTCTCAGAATGTCGGCAAAGACGCGATACCGTCCCTCGGAAGTCAGTGCTTCGAGAGCTTGGGCAAACTTCCCGTGGTAGTCCATAAGCATTCCTCGTTGGCGGGTCGGCGCACACACGGATGCGCCGGGCGAAAGAGCCAGCTTAAGTCTTACTGGCAGGAATTCCGCCTGTGACGCCAGATAATTACGCGATCAGGAACGGAAGTCCAGGCATTAGAAGCATTACAAACTGACGCACGTCAACTTTTTTTGACATTTCGGGATGTAAACGCAACTAGACAGTCGACCCTAGCCCTTCAACTCAATCTTAAGGTGCGCTCGTTCTCCGTTGGGAGGCGCCGCCTATCTTTCATCATGTTCACAAAGCGTACGAAGAGGTAATGGCTGTCCTGTG
>Ga0209048_10001077_pt1 | contig 28659 bp, 22 predicted proteins | sample FrelakmetCRP12CR_FD_187146 | JGI IMG/M metagenome (GOLD analysis project Ga0209048, IMG submission 187146) | Freshwater lake sediment microbial communities from the University of Notre Dame, USA, for methane emissions studies - CRP12 CR (SPAdes)... | ecosystem: Environmental > Aquatic >... | reverse complement strand
AGCGGGCTGGATGCCCGCGCTCCTCATTCGAGCTACGGCATCTGGGAGGCTCAAAAAACTCTCCCATGTTTTGAAATTCATCCTCATGGGCCCCGCGCCGTGGTTGTCCCCGCCAGCAGGGTGGCCTTTTTCACGGCGGGAGGCAAATGGGAAAGTGCCGGATGTTCCAGGAAGAGGTCCGCCGGCAACCGCGCACCGGTCGCCGGTTCGCGCAACGCGCGTTTGAGCGCGAAGTCAAAGAGCAGCGGATTATGCTGATAGATTTCGATAAGCGGCGCGCGGTCGGCGCCGGCCAGCACGCCCAGCTGCACGAGCTTGCGCAGCGAAATGGTGCAATTGAGCGCGGGCATCGGATAGTCGCTGCCGTTGACGAGCCGCGCCTGCAACTCCGGACGGCGCAAAATTTCCAGCAGCGGGCGCGGCAGACGATTCCACTGCGCGAGGGCGGAAATGTCGGCGAACAGCAGGCCCCGATAGCGCGGCTCGTCCATCATCCGCAGGAACAGGTCGAAGTTGTCAGCCCGCGTCCCCGGATGATCGAGGTCGGCGCTTTGCCCGCGGCTGGCGCAGTGCGCCATGATCACCGGGACGCCCGCCGCGAGCGCACGCCGCAGCCGCAGCGGGTTGCCGAGTTCCTGCGCGCCGGCGGCGTCCACCGCGCCTTCCGCGCCCGTATGCGCCAGCAACACCATGTCCAGCGCATGCAGTTTCCGGTAGAATGCGTCGTAGCGCGGCTGCGCGGGGTCAATGTTCTGCGCATTCGGCAGCCACTTGATGAACCGCACGCCCTGCGCCGCCCACGTGTCCAATTCCGCCAGTGCGTCCGGCCGGTCGGGATGCACGGAGATCACCGGCACGAAAATATCGGGATATTGCCGCGCCACGGCCACGACGCGCGCGTTCGGCATATAAAATTCCGTCTTGGCGTCGTTGATGGTGCCGTCGCTGTTGTAGTTGTGATCGAGCGCGAGCAGATGGATGCGGACCGGATGCCCGAAGCCGCGCGCGAGCCGGACCAGGCGCGCCACGTAGTCGCCGTCGAAATGCTCCCGACCAGGGACGCCCGCCGCTGAAAGAAAGACGCCGGCTTTGAAGCGCCGGAACGGGTGCCGCCACGTGGCCATTTCCGCGTTGATCGCCGCGCCGGTGCCGTCCGAGCCAAGGCCAACCAGGTGCGCGTGATAATCCTCCAGCGGCGCCGCACCCAGATCGGAGAACGCCCGCGCGACCAGCGCGCTCGCCGCCGGACTCAGCGCATCCTCCGGTGCGCCGCGAAACGCGCCGCCAAGCCGGTCCGTCAGCCCCGCCAGCGCCGGCAGCGCCAGGCACAGCAGCGCGGCCAGCGCGAATTTCCCCAGATGCCGGGATGATGCCCCGATCCATGTGGGCGGGGCTTCCAGCCCCGCGAAACCAGCAGCAACATAACCGAAACGCGGGGCTGGAAGCCCCGCCCACAAGAATTGTTGAACCCTTTTCCACGCTCCATCCTCGCCGGGTCGGAGACCCGGCCTACATCGCCGGATCATGGCCTGACAAAGCTGTTTCATGGCGTGGCCTGCGGCGCAGTCGCGGCGAGCTGCTTGAGCGCGCGCAGATCGAGCTTGCCGCTGCCGAGCAGCGGAAGTTTCTCGATCGAGATAAACTCGCCGGGTTTCCAGAGGTTCGGGAGCGTGCTTTGCGCGAGCACGGCGCGGATCTTTTCCGCGCCGCCGGCTTCGGGCGTGTGGAGCACGACCAGTTTTTCACCGCGTTTCTCGTCGGGCACGGCGGTGACGGCGAGCACCTGCGCGGACAGGCCGAGGCCGCGTTGCAGTTCCTCCTCGATCGCGCCGTGCGGCACCATCTCGCCGCCGATCTTGCTGAAACGCGCCAGGCGGTCGGTGATGCTGACAAAGCCGTCGGCGTCCATGCGCGCGATGTCGCCGGTGCGATACCAGCCGTCATGCAGCGCCGCGGCGGTGAGGTCAGGCCGGCCAAGGTAGCCGAGCATGACGTTCGGGCCTTTAACGAGCAGCAGGCCGGCCTGCCCTGTCGGCAGCGCCGCGCCGGTGTCGGGGTCCACGACCTTGAGCGCGACACCGGGCAGCGGCAGGCCGACGCTGCTTTCCTTCCACCCGACCTGGAACACACCGCCGGCCTCGACGTGCGGGAGCGAAAGCGTGGCGACGGGCGCGAGTTCGGTGGCGCCGTAGCCTTCGAGCGGGCGGAGGCCGAATTTTTCCTCGAACGCTTGTGCGAGGCGCGCGCTCATTTTTTCGGCGCCACAGACCACGTAGTGAAGCGAGGCGAAATCTTCCTGCGCCGCCTTGCGGAGATAGATCATCAGGAAGCCCGGTGTCGCGAAAAGCATCGTCGAGCGGTGCGCGCGGACGAGTTCCGCGATGACGCCGCCATCGAGCGGATTCGGGTGATAGACCACCGAGAAGCCGCAGAGCAGCGGGAACCAGAGCGTACCGGTATAGCCGAGCGAGTGGAACAGCGGCAGTGCGGCGCAAAGGTTGTCGCTCGGCGCGGCGGAGAAGACGGCGCGCAGGGACTCGATGTTGGAGAGGATGTTGTGGTGGCTGAGCAGCACGCCCTTGGGCGCGCCGGTGGAACCGGAGGAGAAGATGATCGTCGCCACGCGGTCGGCATCGAAGCCGCCGGGAAAGACCGCGAGCCAGCGGCGCGGCAGCAGCCGCGCGGCCAGCCAGGCGCGGAGCTTGGCGCCGCCGGTCAGGCCGGCGAGCAGGTCCTCGAGGTAGAGGAGTCCGCCCGCCGGCAGCGGCAGGTTCGGGAACTTCTCGAGGAAGGCGCGCGCGGTGATGATGTGCCGGAGGTCGCACTGGCGGATGGCGGAGGCGAACGTTTCGCGCGACGCCGTGAAGTTCAGGTTCACCGTCGGCTTGCCGATCAACGTCACCGCGAGGTTGGCCAGCGCGCCGCCGGTCGAAGCCGGCAGCAGCAGGCCGATGCGCTCCGCGCCGGCGGTCAGCTTCCGCAGCTTCCGCGCGAGCGCAACGGTAGCGGTCAGCGTCGCGCCGAAGGTGAGGTGCCGGCCGTCGGAGCTGCTGATGGCGCGCTGGCCCCAGTTGCGGCGCGCGGTGCGGATGAACTCCGCGCCCAGCGGCCGGCGGCGCGCCTTGCGGTCGGCAAAATAATCGCACGAGAGTTCCATCACCGCCGCGCGCACGTCCGGCGCCGTGGCGGTGCCCGGTAGCGGCGCGCCGAACTGGACGGTGACGGGATAGCGCCCAAGCGTGCCCCAGCGGCGGACGAGCTGGCCGTGGTAATAGCTGGTAATCGAACCCCACGCGCCGCCGATGTGGACCGGGATGATCGGGTAGTTCGAGCCCTTCAGGATATGCTCGAAGCCGCGGCGGAATTCGCGCAGGTTGCCGGTGCGCGTCAACGCGCCCTCGGCGAAGATGACCACCAGGTAGCCCGCGTCGAGCGCGGCGCGCGCCGCGCGCAGCGAGCGGACCAGTTCCCGGGGCGTGTCGTCCATGGCGATCGGAATGACGCCGCCGAGTTTGAAGAGCGGCCGCAAACCGCGCAGTTTTGCGAACATGTCGCGCGCCATGATGAACCGCAGGCGGCGCTGCTGCGTGGCCATCAGCAGCACGGCATCGGCATAGGCGACGTGGTTGCAGACGAGCAGCCCGGGGCCGTCGAGCGGGACGTGTTCCCGGCCGAGAATGCGGAGGCGGTAGAGCGTGCGGGTGAGGACCAGCACGGCGAAGCGCACCAGGAAATCCGGCAGCACGCGCAGCGCCCAGATCGTCAGCGCCAGCGTCAGCGCCGCCAGCACGAGGAGCATCGCGCCGGCATCGAGGCGCCAGTGGTTGCACAGCAGCACCAGGCCCGAGGCCGCGATGACGCCGAGCCAACTGAGGAAACCGGCGGCCGCCAGCACCGCGCCGCGCTGCTGCGGCGGCGCGGCGAACTGAACGTACGAGTCAATCGGGACGATGAACAGACCCGCGCCGACGCCGGTGCCGAAGACCAGCGCGTAGGCGCCGTGCAGCGCTGGATGCAGGAGGCCGAGCAACCCCACCATCACGGTCAGCAGCAGCGCGCCGACCGGAACGATGCCGAACTCGATGTTGCGCCCGGAGAGCCGCCCGGAGCAAAACGCGCCGATGGCAATGCCGAGCGCGGCCGTGAAAAAGAGATAACCCGCGTGTTCCTCCGTCAGGCCGAGCCGTTGCATGCCATAGGGGATCAGGTCCGCGAACAGGAAGGCGCCCAGCAGCATGAAATAGGCGGACGCGAAGATGGCCAGCTTGAGTTCGCGCTGTCCGCGCAGGCTGCGCAGGGTCCGGACAATTTCGCGCACAAAGAAGATCGAGGCCGGCCGCTGCGAGCCGGACGGCGGCGTGCGGCGGATCAGCGCGCCCGCCAGCAGCCCCGCCACCGCGATGCCGACGCACACCCACTGCGCCGCGGCATAGTGCCCGTCGAAATGCAGGCCGAGCCACGGCGCGGCAGCGGAGCCGAGGATGATCGCGAGGTAGGTCAGCATCACCAGCAGGCCGTTCGCCTGCGAGATGCGATCGGGGCCGACCAGTTCCGGGATGATGCCGTACTTCGCCGGCGCGAAGAGCGCGCTGTGCGTGCCGACGAGAAAAAGGATCGCGTAGAGCGCGCCGGCGCTGCCGCGCGCGAAGGCCGGAATCGCCAGCAGCATGGCCGACACTTCGAGCGCCTTGCACAGCAGCACGATGTTGCGTTTGCTCACGCGGTCGGCCAGCGTGCCGGCGGCGGCGGAGAACAGGATGAACGGCACGGCGAACAGCGCGCCGGCGACCGCCAGCACCCGCGACGAATCCGCGGCTGCGCCCAGTTTGATCAGCGCGAAGACGACGAACAGCTTGAAGATGTTGTCGTTCAGCGCGCCCAGCACCTGCGCGATGTTCAGGCCGATGAACGACCGATTCAAGAGGCTGTCCCTGGGGGAGGTCATGTGCCGTGTGCTCCTGGTCATTGTATCCGCACCGCCGTCGTCGCTACGGCCGGCCACGGTTCCGCCACGCCCGCTTCGGCGGCCGGCGCCGGATTGTACCCCCTGATGCGTTCATGATGAATATCATATCGGTAGGTCCGATTCAGCCGAAAACACACCCAGGCCGCCGCGGGTCCCATCCGGAGTCCGACCCGGAGGCAGCGGGCAAGGACGTGATCGAGCCGATAGAATTGGCGGTAGAGCCAGTCCGCGCCGGCCTGCAGGTCCGCCGCCGGCATGCGGGCCGGGCGGATGACCACGCGCCGGAAGGTGTAGTGGCTCCAGTCGTGATCCGTGATGCGACCGGCCCGTTCGAAGTCGTCGAACAGGGGGGTGCCCGGCAGCGGCGTAAGGATGTTGAGCTGCAGGGCCTCGATGCGGTTCCGCAGCAGGAAGCGCAGCGTATGCTGGAACACGTCGCGCTCGTCGTGGTCCAGACCCACGATGATCCCGGCGATGACGCCGATGCCGGCGCGATGGATGCGCCGGAGGCGGTCCGCCGGGTCGTGCCGGGCGTTGAAGCCCTTGTCCATCGCCTCCAGGTTGCGGCGATCGGTGTTCTCGATGCCGATGAACAGCCCGATGCAGCCCGCGCGTCGCGCCAGCCGCAACAGCTCGGGGTCGTCGGCGATTTCGAGGGAACACTGCGAAACCCAGCGCTTGCGCAGCGGGATCAGGGCGGTGAACAGGGACCGGGCATAGTCGCGGTCGGCGATGATGTTGTCGTCCACAAACATCATGTCGCGCCCCACCTGCCGCAGTTCCGCCAGCACGTGGGCCAGCGGCCGCGCGCGGTACGTCCGGCTGTGGAAGGCGGTGACCGAGCAATAGCGGCAGCCGTGCGTGCAGCCGCGGCCCACCTGCACGGCATCCGTGGTGGCGTAATAGCGCGCCGTCGGGCGCAGCAGATCGCGCCGTGGGATCGGCGTCTGCGCGAGGTCCGCCGGCTGCCGGTGGCGGTAAAAGCGCTGCACCCTCCCCTGCGCAGCGTCACTCACTACCTGCGGCCAGAGTTCCTCGGCATCGCCGATCACCACAGCATCGAAATGGTCCGCCGCCTCGGCGGGCAGGAACGTCGGATGATAGCCGCCGGCCACGGTCCGTTTGCCGCGCCGACGAAAGGCCGCGGCGATTTCGTAGGCGCGCGGCGCCAGCGCCGTCATGAAGGAGATGCCGATCAGGTCGGCGTCCGTGTCCCAGGGGATCGGCGTGACGTTCTCGTCGCACAGTTCCACGGCATGGCCCGGCGGCGTCAGCGCGGCAACGGTGGACAGCGGGAGGAGGCTGAACCGCAGCATGGCGCGGCGAGGCACCCGGTCCGGCAGTGTCACGCGCAGATGCTCGACGGCGGGCGTGATGAGGAGGATTTTCATGGTCCGTTCCTTCTGCGGTCACCTCACCGCAGATTGGCTGGGAACCAGGCCGGCACGGAGAACCGCGACAGGGCCATGGCGGCATACGTGCCGCCGGCTTGTGCTTCCAGTTGCACCGCCCGGCGCACCTGCGCCTGAACAAAGCGCTCGCTGAAGTGCGCGCGCCAGGCCCAGGCCGTCAGCACGGCCAGCACCGCCGCCAACCCCACGCTCAGCCCGCCTCGCAGCGCTTTCTTTACCCGCGTAGTTCGCATGTTCATGTTTTGTTCTCCTGTTGATGGCTGCCCGCTACACCATTTCCTTTAACATGAAACGTGCCATCCGGGGCCAATCTATGTAACATGTTATTTATGAGGTATTAATAAACTTTGGCTGCCGGCCAATGCATGTTCCATGAAGATTTCAATAGACATTTTATGAACAGCTTGTGTACATTAATTACATGAACAATCCATTGAGTCTTTCAGTCGCGGACCGGGCGTTTTTCGAGCTGGTTGCCCGCGCGGCGTTTGCCAATCCGTTCAGCGACGTGCGCACCGTGGTGGATCGGCAGATCGCTGATCTCACCGGCGTGACCCGGCGCGCGGATCAGGTGGATGCCGTCGCGACGCGCGTCTGCGCCAAGATCAAGGAACTCGATGCGCGTGATGCCGCCAACCTAAGCCGGCATGCGGCGGGCGACCGCCCGGCCCTTGCCGTCGCGTTTTTATTCGAGGCTTTTCACCGCTGGCTCGCCGCGTTCGACGACCTGCTCCGCCAGCAACTCGCCGCGGGCGACACCAGCGTGGCGGTTCCGTTTGCGGGCGACGCGCTGGCCGGGCTGCGGCGGCGCGGATTCAGCGCGGTGGAAGCCGAGCGCTACTTCGCGATGTTCTATCAGCTCCGCCGCGCCTACTACCTGATAGACCACGGCCTGACCGGCGCGAGTCCGTGCATGCAAAAGCTGCGCGAGCTGTTGTGGAACAATGTCTTCACCCGCGACATCCGCCTCTACGAACGCCACCTCTGGGACCGGATGGAGGATTTCTCCACGCTGCTGCTCGGCGAAACCGGGTCGGGCAAGGGCGCCGCGGCCGCGGCCATCGGGCGGTCCGGTTTCATCCCGTTCGACGCCGCGCAGGGGCGCTTTGTCGAAAGCTTCATGCGCGGTTTCATGGCGCTGAATCTATCGCAATATCCCGCCAGCTTGATCGAATCCGAACTATTCGGCCACCGCAAGGGCGCCTTCACCGGCGCCGTGGAGGCGCACGAGGGGGTCTTTGCCCGCTGCAGCCCGCACGGCGCCATCTTCCTCGACGAAATCGGCGACGTCGCAGCGCCGGTCCAGATCAAGCTGCTGCAGGTGCTGCAGGACCGGACCTTCACCCCGGTCGGCAGCCACGAGCGGCGGCGGTTCGCCGGCCGGGTGATTGCCGCCACCAACCGGCCGCTGGCCGCACTGCGGCGGCAGGGCGCGTTCCGCGACGATTTTTATTACCGGCTGTGTTCCGACGTCATCGAGGTTCCGCCGCTGCGGCAGCGTCTGCAGGAGGATCCGCGGGAGCTCGACCGGCTGCTGCGGCTGCTGGTGGCGCGGCTGATCGGTGCGGAGCGCGACGAACTGGCGCGGGACATCCGGCAGGAACTGCACCGCAGCCCCGGCCCGGATTATTGCTGGCCCGGCAACGTGCGCGAGTTGGAGCAGGCCGTCCGGCGCCTGCTCCTCACCGGTCACTATGCGGGTCAGCCCGCGCCGGACGCCGCCGCGCCCGAGGAACACCTGCTGGCCGGCGTGGCGGCCGGCACCCTGGACGCCCAACGCCTGCTCGCCGGCTACTGCGCCCTGCTCCACCGCCGGCACGGCACCTACGAGGAGGTGGCCCGGCGGGCCGGGCTGGACCGCCGCACGGCCAAGCGCTACGTGCTGGCGGGAAAAAGTCTATCCGAAAAAGAACTCTGAAGGTAAAGCAATGCCAAACGAATAGCGACGAAGGGCTCAGCGGAAGACGAGATTCTGAATTCTGACTACTGGATTCCGTCTACCTGTGCAGTATCGTTCACTCCATGCTTCGTGAACCGTGCGTTGCCGCTCCCGTCTTACCGCCAGTGGTGCATGGGATACAGCGGCCGGTGCCAATAGCCGGGGCGCCAGAGCCAGCGGCTCCCGTACCAAACCCACGCTCCGCCCACCCAGACGTAGTCCGGGTCCGGCATCACAACGACCTGTTCCTGCACCGGCACCGGCGGCACGGCTCCGACCACGCCCGCCACGCCGGCGGACTGAATCTGGGTCGGCGTGTTGATCATAAAGTCTATGATCCTTTCACTGACCCCCGAGTTCTTCAGATCAACAATGTCCGCCGTGCTGAGGTGATAGACCGTGCGGGAATTGCGGATCTGGCTGATGATGAGCTCGTCACTGATCCCGGCCCTGGCCAGCGCCTTGACGTCCGGCGCCGTCAGCGGCTGGCTCTGTTCGAGCCGTTGCAGGGTCTGCGGGGCTTGCGCCCGCAACTGCGCCTCCTGGGTCTGATCCATGCCGTGTCCGATGAGGCCGCCGATCACAGCGCCCACGGCAGCGCCGACCAGCGGGGCTGGACCCGGATGCCGCCCCATGCTGCCGATGATGGCGCCCGTCGCCCCGCCGGCCAGAGCGCCGGAGGCCGTGTAGTCCGGCCGGCCCGTGGGCGACATGCAGCCGGTTAGGCACACACTCGCCGCCAGACAAGACATTAAACCAATGCTTATATGCTTTTTCATTGTTTTGCTCCGCTTACACTCCCCATTTGATCCATGGCCCGCGACCATCTGTGATAATTTTACTGAATTAGGCGGGTGTTGTCAACACCCGCCTGCCGCTCCTTTTTGCCGCGCAGGCGCATAGCACTTCCGTGGGGCATGTTTTGCTGTGCGTTGCGGTGATGCCTGTGGCAGGTTCCGGCCGGCTCAATGACCGTTTTGGCCGCGGGGGCAGCGAGTGCCACGCCCGGCGGCGCACGAAAAAAAAGAGGCCGTAAGATCGCTCTCCCGGCCTCTCCGTGCGCCTGCCAGCGGAGGACTTGCAGTCCTCCTACCGGAGGACTTGCAGTTCTCAATGGCCAGCTACGGAAGGTGCGCTTCGATGCGATAGAAGCGCTGGGTTCTCGTCATCGCGTTCGTATCCGTCAGTTCCATATCCCCGTTGCTCGGGGAGATCTGCCAGTCGCCGAGCGATGTCCACACGTTCGTCAGCAGATCGTCTTTGTAGACGATCCGATACTTGATGCTGCCCATGCTGCCAAACTTGAGTTTGGCGCCCGTTGCCGGATCAAGGCGGAAGCCCTGGTTGGTCCCGCTGCCGGTCAGGAGCACCGGTTTCGGCGCCACCGCCGGCAACGGCCGGGCGCTGACCTCAACCGAGTTCGTGCTTTCGAACACAGCGTTGGTGGCCGACACCTTGTAATAGTACACCACGCCGTTGGTCACCGCGTTGTCCGGGTAGTTCGTCATGGCCGCCGTGCCAATTTTTGCCTCTGCGCCGCTGGTCAAGGACCGCTTCACAATAAAGCCCGTGGTGTTGGTCTGCGCCGTCCATGTCAGACTTACGTGCCCGTCGCCTGGCGTGGCCGTCAGCCCGGTCGGCGTCGCGGGCGGCGTCGCGGGGACCACCGCCACAAGCTGGAAGCCGTTCATCATGGCCCTACGGTCGTAATTGTGCGTCGAGCCAGTAAGGGTGATCGTGATCGTGTTATTCGCGTCTGGCTCCACGCTTTGGAAAAGCACATAATTATCTCCCCGAACCCAGGTGGTCGAGTTCCCGCCTGTGCCGTCGACAACATGATTATCATTAGTCTGGGCTCCCACGGTGATCGTCGTGTTCGACGTTGTAAACGTGCCCGAGCTTCCTTGTTCGTCAGGGTAATAGCTGGCGATGTACAGGTCGTAATTCTTGCCCGTGGGGAGGTTGGTGATAACCAGGTCGTACGGGTCAGTCGCGCTCGAGTTATAAGCGCCCATCGTGAGCATGGTGAGGGTGGGGCTGCCCCACGAATCCTCGCTGCTGGCCGTGCTGGTGAAGCCCACGGCCGTCATTAAGCCACCGGAGTCCAGCAAGAAACTCCCCCCCGTTTCATCAAACGTATTCCACCTTTGGCCGAGGCCGCCGGCGGGGCCAACGAGCCCGGGCTGGATGACGGTATCGATGTTCACATGAATAATCCCGGATGGAGCGACGAGCATGACCGTCACGGTGTAGACGTTGGTGGAGCCATTCTGGGCGGTGACAGTATACGTCACCGGGTTGGTGAAGTTATGGGTGGAGCCGGTGCCCGGAGCGCCCGAGGCGAAGGGGGAAACCGTGTAGGTTGGCGCGAGGTTCGTCACGGCCGTTCCGACCGGCAGTCTCCAGGTAATGTTTGTTCCATCAATGTCAGCCAAATGGCCCGGGAGACCGAAGGTCAGCATGTCCTTGGCCGTGCTCGCGGGGGTCACGTTGACCGTCACGGAATAGACGTTGGTGATGGCCCCGGCGGTGACGGTATACTTCACAGGACTGGTGAAGTTGTGGGTCGAGCCGGAAGCCGGGTCGCACGTTCCGGAGGACAATGTATAGGCGGGTGCGAGGTTCGTCACGGCCGTTCCAAACGGCACGGTCCAAACGATGTTGGTTCCGATGATGACGGCTGGATTGCCCGGAAGACCGAAGGTGACGATGCTCGGCAGTGCTGCGGCATCATACGTGACGGTGATGGTCCCCGACCAGGTGGCCCACCCAGCATAGCCGTTGCCGACAGACAATTGATTGGTGCTTAGATCAACACTACCGATAATTGAGTTCCAAGCGGCGTCGGTTTTCGTGTCAATCACCGTAGTGCCCACACCGTCTTGGCCATTGATCCAGCCTGTGTCATTATCATAACGCAGCGCTAGGGCAACGCCGCCGAGTTGACTATAACCGCCGACTTGCAGGAGGGCGGCGGTGCCGGGGTCCTCTGGCGAGGGATCGATGTAAGCGCAGAGGTCCGAAGCCCAGTTGTCCTGCGAGGCGTCATCGAGTCTCGCGTTAACGGAGACCGACCTTAGAATCGAGCCGGGGGGCAGGGTTCCCTTCGCGATCCAGGGTAATAAACCGTCCGTGCTATTGGTAATGGTAGTGCCGCTATCCTGGGGCCCGAGAGTGAAGGTGTTGGTAAGGACCGCCGCTGGCGCCGGCAGACACGCCCAAGCCAGCACCATGGCCGACAGCACGGCGAATGTGCGACTGATGCGCTTGGCAATACCCGACATTGACGACAACCGACCGGTCCGCATTATCATGTTTTATCCCTCAGGCTGCTCGAATTTCTTTCCAGCACACAACCGGAACTTCCGCCCCATTGAACCCCCAGTAGCATTTCCTATGCCTACCGTAAAAAACATGATGAAGAAACGACAGTTCTTATTATGGCGTCTTGGCGATGCACCGGAGCGATGGCCACCTGCCGGTTTACCCGGGAGCCCGGCACGCGCATTGAGTCTGAAAAGAGCAGATAAACTACGAAACACGCGAAAGGGCTTCCTGCAAACTAATGGGTTCGTGGCCATGCTCATGAACCTGGCGCAGCGCGGCTACGAGGTCAAAGCGGACTTGCCGAGGTCTGGAACCAAAGCAAGCGATACCGATTCCGATGCTGCTTTGCTCAGTGAGCGAAGGCTGCCTTCGCTGCGAAGCACGAGCACCGATTCCAACACCGAGGAGCACCGGACCCCGTGGCGGAGGTTACGGGCTGGACGACTTCGCCGGCTGGTTGCCAGCGGTGTCCTTATTCTTATCCTTATCTTTATCCTTGTCCTTATCTTTATCCTTCTGCTTCTGCTCGTCGGCGATTTTCTGGCGGCGCTCAAGTTCCGCGGCCGCCTGCTCCTTCAGCATCTGCTGATGGATCAGCTTACCGGTGGAGGGGATGCCTTCCATTCCCTTGATGCCCTCCGCCTTGACGACGCTGACGGAGACGAAAATGATGACCTCGTCCTGCACCTTTTCCGTATGCGTGTGGCTGAAGAGGTATTTGCCGATGATCGGGATGTCGCCCAGGAACGGAATCTTATTGACCTGGATCGAGTCGGTATCGGACGTCAGACCGCCGATGGCCACCGTGCGGTCGTTTTCAATGTTGAACTCGGAATCCACGGTGCGGGTGCTGAGAATCGGGATGGCGTTGCCGTCAATCAGCGTGCTGCCGATGACGCGGCTGAGTTTGGGCTGGATTTTCAGCGTGATGTTGTTGCGGGCGTTGACGGTGGGCACGACGAGGAGCTCCACGCCGGTCTTGATGGTGTCAATTTCCGACTGGGTGCTGGCGCCGCCCGTGCCCTGCTGGGACGTGCTCTTTTTCGCGTAGGGATGGTCTTCGCCCACGTGGATGGTGGCGGACTGGCCGCTGGCGACGAGCAGCCGCGGGTTGGAAATGATCGTGGCGCCGCTGTTCTGCTTGAGCGCGCTGAGGGTGGCGGAAAAGTCGCTCGCCGAGAGCACGGCGGACAGCATCTCGGTCCCGGTCACGGCGGTGTTATCCATGACGCCGAGGGTGTTCAGCTTGGCCTGCTGGATGGTGTCCTGGACCATCCGCCCCCCGACGCCGCTGTTCAACACAGTGCCGGGGGAGATCACCGGGGCCTGCTGGCCCGACGACCCGGAGGAGCCGCCGGATTGTTGCGAACTGAAGGTCGGCGACCCAACCAGGTTCAGCGGGCCGGTCTGGCTGGCGCTGGGCTGCTGATTGATATCGTAGAACTGGTTGACGCCGTCGGCATGCACCCGCTGGTCCGTCTGCGCCTGCGAAGCCGTCTTGGACGTCTGGGTGTTTTTCGAGTGCGTAAAACCGGCGACCATGCCGGTCGCGCTGAGCGTGACGCCTTGCAACGACTGCCAGTTGATGCCGAGGTCCTTGATGGCCTGATCGTTGAGTTCCACGAATTTGGCCTCGATGAAGACCTGTTCCCGCGGAATATCCACCAAGGCGACCACTTTGCGGATTTCGTTGATGTTGGCCGGCAGCCCCTTGATCATCAGGGCGTTGGCGGCCGGCACGGCCACCACGCTGGTGTTGGTGCCGATCAGCATTTTTTCCAGCGACGGCACGAGGGCGGTGGGCGTGACGTATTTGAGGAAGATGGTTTCCACCGTCAGCGGTTCGGCGGCGACTTCCGATTTCGAGGCGATGGTGTAGATGCCCGGGCTTTTCAGGATCAGCACTTTGCCGGCGGAATCGAGGATCGCCCGCAGCGCCGGTTCCCATTCAACATTCTGCAAGCTGACGGTCACCAACTCGTGGCCGTTGGTGCCCACCACAATGTTGGCGCCGGAGATGCGCGCGAACATGCGGATGACTTCAGACAGCGCCACCTTCTCCAGCGAGACGCTGATCAGGTTCCGGCCGGCATCGCTGGTGGCGCCCCGCAGATTGACCTCCGCGACGCTCACCACAATGGCGTTGGTGGTCGGCGGAACGGCCGGCTCGATGGTCGTTTTGGTCACGGGGACAGCGGGCGCCACGTCCGGCAGCACCGGCGGGACGACGATCTCAGGCGTGGCGGGGCCGGGGGTCCCCGCGGGCGGGTTCTCCTGGCCGCGGGCGCCCGGGGCAAAAACCACGGCGAACAGCAGCAGCCCGATGATGTAGTTTTTCATAATGCTCCTTGATTGCATGCGGCCTTCCTGTTCAGGCTTGTCACGGTTGATAAATGGGCACGGTGTAGGTGGTGATGCCGGTGCCGTCCATCACCGTCAGGCTGTTGCCGCCGGGCAGGTTGCGCGTGTACACCACGCTGGTGCCCGTGGACACGCTCAGCGATCCGTTGCCGTTGAGCAACGTCCAGGTGTACGGCGGCAGGCCGCCGCTGGCGATGAACGTCGCCGTGGCGCCGTTGGTGGTCAGCGTGCCGCTGGCGGGCGTGATGCCCAGGGCGGACGACAAGACGGTGACCTCGGCCAGGGCCGCGTGGCCGTTGGAGTCGTACACAATCACCGTGTTGGGTCCAATGACCGTGGCGGTATATTGCCCCTGTTCGCCCTTCTCGCCCAGGTTCTCCATGGACCCGTTGTCATTGGCCGCGCCCCAGGTCCACGGCTTCTCGCCGCCATGCACCGTAAACACCAGGACGTCCCCGATGTTGGCAATGTTCCCCGACGTCGGCGTGACCGTCACATCGCTCGGCGCGCCGGGGAGGCGCGGGTCGGACACGACGGGATTGGCGGCGAAGTAATCGTTCACACCCTGCGTGTCGACGCCGCCACCGCCGTCGCAACCGGTCAGCGCCCCGGTGAGCAAGGCGCCCAATGCGAGCACGAGCATCGTCCAGGCTTCTCGGATTTTTTTCATGGTTTCTCCTCTTGGGTTTCAAGGCAAAAGTTCGATGGTCACGTCGCGGTCCGCAATGCGGCGGACTACAAACCGCCACGTCGCGCCCTGGGTCTGGATGTGGATGATGTCGCCCACCCCCGTCATCCGGCCGTTGATCAGCACATAGGATTGCGCGCCCCGCCGGACAAAGCCCTGCACCTGGATGAGCGACCGGGCCAGCGCCTGCGCATCCACCGCCGGCACGTGCGCGCGGTGCGCATCATTCGTCGCGGCCGACAGGATGGCCGCGGTGTTGGTTGGTCCGGGCGTAAAACCCACCGGCCAGAACGGGTCGCGCAGCGCGTGCTCCCCTTCCGGCACCGCGGGGGGGACCGGCGCCGTGGCACTCGCGGCGGAAACCGGCGCCGGCGGAGCGGAGACGCCCGCCAACGGCGGCGGCGGCGGAATGGGCAGCGGGCCAGCGCCCGCCGCCGGCGCGCCTGCCCCGGGGACCGCCCACGCGCCGCCGAGCAGCGCACCCATCAACACCCACCCGGCAGGTTTCACGCGGCCTTCCTCCTGTCGCCCGGCTTGCCGCCGGACGGCGCCGGGACAGCCTTGTTGGGCGCGGCCGGCGCGGCGGGCGGCAGGGGCGACCGCAACCAACTGGGCCATTCCACGGCCAGATTGACATGATGTTTCACAGGGTCTTGTTCCCGCCCCTCGAGGGTCACGCCGGTGGCGCAAGCCAGGGGATTATCCTGCTCCAGGGCCTGCAGAAAACCCTGCAGCTCCGCGTAACTGCACTGCAGCGCAACCTGCGCGCTGAAGGAGACAAAGGCCCGGCGACCTTTTTGCGCGGGATCGGACGAGCCGCCCCACACGGCGCTGTTGCCGGACAGGGACTCAATGTTCACTCCGACCGCGCGCGCGACGGCGTACAGCCGCTCGGTGGCCCAGGCCAGCGAGTTGCCATAGGGCGGAATGTATTCCCGGGTGGCGTGGTCAATGCGATCCTTCAGCTCCGCGGTTTCCCTGACGAAGCGGTGTTCCTTCTTAAGCACGCTGTCGGCCTTGGCAATATCGGCGCGCAGTCGGACAAGCTGCTCCCGCGCCGCATCGGCGTTGGCCAACACCGGTTTGAGAACAAATAGATATAGCGCCACCAGCACCGTAATGCCGATCACGCCGGCCAGCACCGCCATCTGCTTTTGTTCCTTGGTCAGTTCCGCCCAGTTCATTCGATTTTCCTCGGGAACAGAACGCACTCGATCGAAAACAGCCGCTCGTCCGGCCGATCCTTTACATCCATGGCCTGCCGCAGCCCCTGGAGCCGCACGGATTCAAAGAGTGCCGCCAGCGCGGGCGCCGTGCGCAGATCGTTGCCCAGATCCACCACTTCCTGGTAGGCCTGCTCGCCCGAGGCCCGGCCATCAATCATGATCCGGTACCGCCGCGCCGGCGTGCCCGGCACCACCGGCGCCGCCGCTGGCGCCGCCGCCGGCGCCAGTTCCTCCGCGTCGCCCTTGGCGCCCGCCGGCCGGGCCTCCGTTTTCCTGGCGGGCGACGGCGGCGGCATGATCACTTCGATCTGGCTGGACACGCTCAGACGGATAAACTGGATGGACCGCAGGGCGACCAGGCGTTGGATTTCGGCCAGCACCGCGCTCAGCGCCAGCCGGGAATTTTGCCAACCCTTCAACTCATCCGCGAGCGCTTGCTGCCGGTCGTGCGCCTCCTGCAGCGCCAGGCATTTCAGATACCGCGGCTCGGTTTCCGTCCACGTTTTTTTCGCGGTTTTCAGCTCCTGGCCCCGGCTGTAATACCGCAGCACGCCCCACCCCAGCAGCAGCACCACCGCCAGCGCCGCCGCGCTCGCGGACAATGTGAACACGAACCGGTAGCTCACGATGCCCTGGTGACGCAGCTCGGCTTCTTGCAGCAGATTGACGCGCACGTTCATGATGCGTCCAACGCCCCCAACGCCGCGCCCACGGCGGCGGCGAACCGCGCTTCCTGTCCTTTCAACGCCGCCGGCCACGCGCCCGGCGCCAGCTTCAGATCCTCGCAGGGATTCCAAGGCTGGACCTCCAGCCCGATCGCGGCTTTCAGCTCGTTGTGCCAATGCCAGACCATGCTCATGCCGCCCGAGAGGTAGACGCGGGTGATGCGGCAGTTCTCCTGCCGCTCCACGAAATCCCGCGAGATGCTCACCTGCCGCAGGAAGGGAGCCGCCAGCTCATGCACCGACTGCGAGATGTCGATCGTCGCCCCTTTCTCCAGCGCGCCGAGGGCGGTTGCGCGGTCCAGGGACCACTGGGCCTGCAGGTGCTCCACAAGCGTTTCCCCGCCGAGCTCCAACGTGCGCACCAGCACCGGCTCGCCCCGGTTGAGGAAGGCCACAAACGTCGTCCGCGCGCCGGAATCAATGAAGCAGACCGCCTCCTCGGCCGCCTGCCGGCCGGGGCCGTGAAAGAAGGCGGTCAGCGCGGCCAGCCCGGAAAACTCCAGGGACAGGGGCGCCGGCGGGCCGGCCGGCAGCAGGGCCAGCACCTGCTGGATCTCGGCTTCCGGAACGGCCACGGTCAGTATTCTGGCATCGTGCTTGGCGCCGCCGGTTTTGATCGGCAAGTAGGCCAGCCGCTGGCTGTCTTCCAGCTTGACGATATCCTGGATTTTCTCAGCCAGGTTCTGATCCTGCTCCGAATAGCCCGGCAGGGTGATCAAGCGCACCATGTTTTTTTCGGACGACAGCGTGAGCGCGGCGTAGTTGGTGAACATTTTCCGCGGCAGATCCAGCCGGCCCGGCGCCGCCGCCTCCGCCGCGATTTTGACCGCCGGCAACAGATCGGCTGCCAGGAGCGTCAGGCCGTCCTTGTCCTTCCGCAGGCGCACGGCCTTGAGGCCCATGGCCCCCAGATCCAGGGCCACCACTTCGGCAGGCACCCGGCGCGCGGCCGTCCGATTCTTACGAAACAGGGTCATAACGCATGCTCGTCCGCAATCACGACTTGAATTATTTCACGATCCATCAACATTGTCCACTCCAAAATTCACCCGCGCGCCGGCGCTAACTCGCAGGGTTCACGAACTCGCATACATGAACCGCACGGGCTGATTCATGGCGAGATTCATGTGCAAGAGCGCGTCAAATTCCGCAATGCGCCACGGTTCCTGGAGCCCGGGATGCACCACCACCAGGCTGTTGGGCCGCCGGGCAAATTGAATAAACTGGCATAGGAACAGGCGGTATTCCGGCCAGCGCCCGGGATCGCTGAGGCCGCCAAAGCCGGAATTGGTCGGAATATTCAGCGCCTTCAGACGCCGGCGCAAAGCCCGCCCGAAAAGACCAAGCCACCAGCAGGCGAGCGGCGCCACGCTGCGCAGGAGGATGACCGGCAGCGGCTCATAGGCATGGCGTATATACAGCCGTTGGCTCTGCCGCACATGGGCGGCCAATTCCAGCAGGCCCTCGCGGATACGCGGGAACTGATGAACATGCAGATGACTGGCAAGGAAATCCGGCGGCCGGCCGCAGTGCGTGACAAAGCTCTGGTATTGCGCGGCGAGCTGATTCCGCACCTCAGGCACGCTCACCCGCTGGCGCAGACAGCGCTCCAGTAATTTGCCCGGGGGCAGAAAACAGCCCTGTGCGCAGAGGGAGTCGGAGGGCGAGACGCTATCCGGCCGGGCGGGCGCCGTCAATACGAATTGCAGGCCCAGATCCAACGTCGGCTGCTGGCGCAGTTGGTTCAAGGCCGCCGTGGAGCCGTTCAACAACGCCGCCTGGATGGCGACCGCCGAGATCTTGCGCTGCTCCGCCAGCGTGACGATGCACTGGTCAACATCCGCTGCGCTTCCGAAATCATCCGCACACAGGATCATATCGTCACTTTCCGGGCAGCCTCTTCGCCAACGCCCAAGCTCACACGTCGCGCGACCTCGTAAGACCCGGCCCACCAGCCGCGACGCCTGGCCCGCTCGCCGCGGCACCCAAGCAAGGTCCACTTTCTCAAAAAGTCTGTCATGTTTGATCCTTACCTTCCACGGGCTGAACCCCCAAGGCAGGAGGGCACGCGCCCCCCGCACGGCCGACTCGTCAAACAGCGCCGGCTCGGCCACGCCCGCCACCAGCAACTGAGTTAAGCAAGATATGGGCCAACCTCGGCGGCGCTCAACGGCGCGAGGTCGCACCGGACCAAGAGGCGCTGCCGCAACGGCCGCAACTCCGGCATCGCCAGCCACGGCTTCAACTCCGGCTGACCCGCCAGCACGACCTGCAGCCGCTTGTGCCGGTCGGTTTCCAGGTTCATCAATGGCCGGCACCGCACGGTCGAGCGTTGTCAAAAATGATAATGCCAGTCAATAAAGTCGAATGACCGCAATAATCGCCGGGATAGGTCATCGGGTGTAATATGTATTTTTTAGCTGTGAAACATTCCGCTGGCGTGATTTTGTCGGAACCTGAAAGCCGCGCGGGTTTCCTTGAGGAAATGAAGGTGCGCTTATGGCATAGGAATTGCTGATTATATGGTTCGTGTTGCAAGCTGTTTTGTATCCAGCGAAGAGGTTCGTATTCATGTTGCGAGTTGACAGGCCAACGGACCACTACGCGCTGAACAGTCGTAGTGGTGTTACGCTGCCGGAAACCATGGTAGCTGCAACGCTTTCCGTTATTTTATTTTTTATCCTTTTCGAAGGGATTTCCTTTAGCCGTCAACTGATCGCCAACGCGCGCTATCATAATGAGGCGGAGGCTTTGGCCATGGATCAGGCGTTGGTGACATTCAACGCCCCCTATACCAATCTCACCAGCCAATCCGGGGTGGCCACCACCACGGTACCCACCAACTCCATGCTCTACCCGCTGGGCGGCACCATCCGCACGGGGGTGGTGAATTACACCAATTATTGCCAGGTGCAAGTGCGGGTGGATTGGAAGTTCCTGAAGTGGGGGTGGACGAACAACCCCTCGGAAAGCCTCTGGATCAACCGGCGCTATACCTTGCGGGGTGGGCTATGAAGCGCACACGGCCAGGCGGGTTTACGCTGACCGAAGTGCTGACCGCTTTGTCGGTGAGCGTGCTGGTGCTCGCCGGCGCGGCGATTGCATTCGTGCAGGTAACAAAGGGATGGCGTTCGGCCACGCTCGATACGCAATTACTGGTGGAAAGCCGGCTGATGCGTGAGCGTATGGTGCGCGGCCTGGGCGCGGGCGGCACCTTCGGTCTCCGGGAAGCCGGCCTCAGCTCGGTGACGATCACCACCTTGAACTCGACTCACCAACGCGTGAGTTTTCTCGATGGCACCACCAGTTGCTTCATCACGGAAACCAATTTTAACGGCACCACCTGGGATGTGACCGGCGGCGCAGGCGGGCCACAACAGGAGCTGATGCCCAATGCCCCCTATAATACGTACGCCGACCAGCTCCTCATTTCCACGGGAACCGATCGAACGTTGAGCATCAACATGCGCCTGGGGGCGATCGACGAAGGGCTCACGAACTTCTATCCGCAAATCATCAAGGTACGGCTGATTAATCCATGAAAACTCTGCTGCCAGTCAAACAAGCGCGGCGGGACGGCGTGACGTTGGCCACCGTTTTGGTCGGGATGGCCGTGGCCCTCATCATGCTGGTCTCCTTCCTGACGTTGGGTTCCAACAGCACCCAAATGATCCGACGCTGGCGGACGGGGGACCAGTTGATGTTGACCGCGCAATCGGCCATCGAGGATGCCAAGGTCAATATCTACTCCAATTTTATCAATTACTCCTCCACGACCCTCAATAACATGCTGGCTTTCAACTGGTTCACTACGTGGAACAGCAGTTCGCTGGGGCAAACCTATGTTTATCAGGCACCGCAAGGTGCCGCCTATTCCAACGCCACGATCACCATCACCATCACCGCCGTGACCAACTCCGGTTTTCTCACGCGCGACGTAGTGCTGCAATGCCGGGCCACCAGCACAAGCTGGAGCGGCCTGGTGCGCGGCGTGCAGGAGACCGTCCGTTATCAAATGGTCCGCTCCCCCATTTTCAATCACGCCTACTTTATTAACAATTTCGGCTGGCTCTATGGCAGTGGCATCACGGTAGAGGGTGACGTCCGCGCCAATGGCAACGTGGCTTTTCAAAGCGGCCCCAAGATTAACGGCGACGCGTACGCGGCTACGAATGGCGTTTTGGGCGCCGCTGGCACCATTACCGGAACATGGAACCATGACAGCTTGAGCAGCTATCAAAGCAATTCCTCGCTGACCAATGCCCGTCCCGCTACTCCGGTCACCGCGGGCGGCCCGGCTTGGGACTACGGCTATGATGCGATCTGCACCGGCCTGCAATATCAAGCCGTATTGACCATGCCGTACCTCGGCGATCTGGATGATTACAAGACCTTGGCCACCAATTTTAACGGCTCCATCAAGCAGGGGACTAATGTGTTGGTGAACAAGGTTTATACCGGAGTAGGACCTTCTGGCGTGGCTGGCGCGGCCGATCAGGGCTGCTTGATGCTTAGCGGCACAGCCACCAATCCCATCGTTGTCAGCGGCCCGGTGGTGGTAACCGGCGACCTGATTATCAAAGGAACCATCAAAGGCCAAGGGATGATCTATGCCGGCCGCAATGTGCATATTGTCAGCAATCTTACCTATAACACCCCACCCGTCTGGCCCAAACCGGACAACAATCCGAGCCAAACCGCAATTGATACCGGCAACGCGGATATGGTCGGCCTAGCCGCCAAGGGCAACATCATTTTGGGTAATTACACGCAGAGTAGTTGGCTAAGCGCCGTCTCGTCGTATATGAAACCTACCTTCACGAAACCTTATACCACGGACCCCAGCGATGCCACCAACGGGTATGGAAATGCCGGTAATAATTACACCTTCGCCGGTGATTATACGGCCTATGACGGCGGCTATGAATTGACGCCGAAGGGCGGCACTACCCAGCGGCATTATTATGAATCCAGCGTCGCCACCAATACGGTTAACCTGTTTGCAGGCACTAACGCCCTAACCCGCGTGGACAGCATTCTTTATTGCAACCATCTGCTGGGCGGGCAGGTGGGTGCGATCACCTTCAATGGCTGCCTTATTTCACGCGACGAGGCCATCATCTACAGCAGCAATATCAAAATGAACTGGGATGTCCGCCTGAGCGGCAGCGGCGGGAGCAGCGCCGCCACCAACGTATTAGTTTGCCTGCCCATGGTCAATGCGCAACCAAACACTGTTTTCTGGCAGGAAATTCCATGAAGCTCTGCATTCCACGACTGGTCCTGCTGGCCGCGCTCGGTGTGGCGCCCGGCGCAATCAGCTATGGTTTGATGGATAGCCGTCAGGCAGGGGGTGTGGCCCCCGAATTCTTCCTGATGCAACTACGTGACATGCAATCGATGCCCATGTCCGACGCCGCCGCTAAAGTTCAGGATGGCCGCAATCAGGAGGTGTTGGCTGCCTTATCTCTTCCGCCGGTCGGCTGGACGCACTATGACCGCCCACCCGCACTGAGCGTCACCGTGGCGGCCGCCCCGGCATCCACCCTCGAGCCCAACAGTAATTTGTGGCTCTTGTTGTTCGGGGCACTGCTCTTGGGCGGCGGAATAATTTTCGCGTTATTCAGGCAGCGGCAGGCCCCGGCGCCGTCGCGGCGGCCCACCATCAGGCCCAGCTCTCAAGAGTCCATGTCAACTTGATCGCTGAACTGTTTTCAAATCGTCTGTCGCCAAACGTGGAGCGGGGGCCATCGTAGAGCGGATTATACAAACCCTTGGGGGGACCCGTCTATGGGCCATGGGCGGCGGGCTCATCTGAAGCCGCCTTGGCCGGCGGGTTGATCTATCAACCACTCTTGGTTGGCCGTGCCGCCGGCCCCGGCCGCTTCTGAACCCAGGAAGTATCAACCTCCTCCAGTTTGACTTTTTTGCCCCATCCCCGCAGGAATGTGGTGACTTCAACGTCTCCGGTCATCTCCTTGATATGACGCTGGAGCAGGTCCATGAGTTTCGCCTGATTCCGGCGCAACACGCTGATTTCCAGTTTGAGATACACGACCCACAGCAGCAGGCAGCCCGCCGCGATGCACAGGATGAATTCGGTCATGGTTGCTCCTCTGTGTCATTATTTCCGGGCCACTTGCTCGATTTTAAGTTTCGCGCGCTCCACCGCCACAGAAATTATGCATGACATAACCAGCACCATTGTGGCGGCGGCCCGCCGATTGTCAATTTCATTGTACAGGGTGGCGCCGGTCACATCGTGCGGAACCGGCTTGAGGGATTCGGGGCGATCCTGCTCTAGGAAAACCACGGCCCAACGCCAGCGCGGAAATTCTCAATATTGCGAAGAGGCGGTTGCCGGCCGCCAGGCGCGGCCGCCCGCCGGCGCATCAATGGAAGCAGACAGGGTTCAGGAATCAGCGGACAGCATTCAGAAGTCAGGAGTCGGCATGAGGACAGCCATGTGCATGGGCGCAGGGCCGTTCTGCGGGGGCTCGCGCGCCAAGTAAAAGTGTCGAGGCGCTATTTGGAGTGCGGCGGCTGGACGCCGCTTTCGGCCTCCTGCACGGCGGGAAGTTGGGGACTGAAGGCATTCATGACGGATAGCGTATCGGTCTTGAAGCCCGCAACGGTCGAGCGGAAGGCCGGCCGTGCGGTCCGCGCGAACCAACCCGCCGAGCACCAAGGATAATTCTCAGCACACGCCACCAAACCATGATGGACCGGATGGTTGTGCACGTATTTCAGCCGGGCCAGATACGAGTTCGTGAACGTAATATGCGTCAAAATAAACCCCTTGTTCTGACAGCCGATGAGGTGGACTGTGCGGCCAATCATGCATAGCCGTCGTTAGCACGACGGGAAAGCGGCGTCCAGCCGCCGCACTCCAAAATGAATGCCAACCGCTCGCGGTAATCTGCAGTGTATTCTTGTGGCGACAATCCCCCGCGGAGCTGCCCTGCGCCCCATGTGCATGGGCGCAGGGCATTTCATTCTTGATTCTGTCTGCTGGATTCTGTCTTCTATGGCCGCTGGAGTTTGGGCGCAGGTGGCTGACTTCTGTCTCCGCGTGTGTAGTGATGAAAAAATGGACGGGCATCGTGTGGGCGTTGGGCCTGGCCGCGCGCGCCGCGGGCGCGCTGGAGGAGCAGCCGGAGTATGCGCGGCGGGACGCGGCGCCCGAGGCGCGCCGGGAGTTCCCGGCGCCGGACGAGCACGAGGTGCTCCGCCAACTGGAGGCCGACGTTCAATCGAGCGAGCGCAAGGAACTGGCGCGCGTTCTGCAACTCTACCACAGCGGCCAACTGATCGAGGCCATCGCCCTGCTGGAACCGATGATCGAACAGGATCCCACCGAGATGGCGGCCTGGAACGCGCTGGGCCAAAGCTATCTAAAAATCAATCGCCGGGACGACGCCCTGCGGCTTTGGGATCGTTTGCGCATCATCCGTCCGGACTTTTTCCCGGTCTACAACTGGATCGGCCGAGCCCACATGCAGCGTAACGAACTCCAGCCGGCGATCGCGGCCTACCGCGCCAGCCTGCAACTGAATCCCCAGCAGGATCGGGACCAGACCAAACTGAACCTCGCGCGCATGCTGCGCTGGAGCGGCGACCTGGAGCGGGCCGCCGCCCTGCTGCGGCCGCTGCACGAAGCCTTTCCCCAGCGCGCAGAGATCACCCGCGAGCTGGCCAGCGCCCTGCTGTCGAACCGCGAGTTTGCCGAGGCGCTGCCGCTCTGGACCACGCTGCGGGCGGCCGAGCCGACCAACCGGCTGTTCCAGGCGAAGGAAGCCGTGGCGCTGCTGCACACCGGCCACGCCCCTGCAGGTGTGGCGCAGGCGCGTGCCGTGCTGGCGGCGGATACCGGCCAGTCCGACGCGCTGGGCGTGCTGGCCGATTATGCGCAGTTTTTTGGCGGCCAGCCGGAGGAGTCCCTGCCGTGGCTGCAACGGATGATCACCATCACCGACCAACCGGTGCGCCAGCGGCAACTGACGCTGCGCTATATCAATCTCTATGGCCGGTTGAACGAAGCCGCGCCTGACCGCTTCCCGTTGGAGCGTACGCTGCCGCTACTCCAGGGCTTGATCGAGAAGGAGCCCTATGACGCCGATGTGCGGCTGGCGCTGGCGGAAACCTTGATGATGTGTTACCGCTATGACGCCGCGCGCGCGCAGTTGATCTGGGTGCTGGACAATCTGAATCCCCACAACGCCCGCGCCCAGCGCAACCTGTTCGAGGTCGCGCTGGCCCAGGGCCGATCGGTCGAAGCACGCGAACATCTCGATAAAATGGCCGCGTTCAATCCGCGCGACCCGCTCCAGCACTCTTATCTGGCTCGTTTTTACGCCGCGCACCAGGACTATCGCCGGGCGCTCAAGGAGGCGGACGAATTGGAGGCCGCCGGCCGGCAGGGCGCGGTGGCCGTGTTGCTCTATCACGGCCTCTCCAGCAGCGACGCCGGCGAGGTTCTGCCCGCCAGCCGGCTGCGCGAACAGCTTCAGACGCTGCGCGCCGCCGGTTACCGCTTCGTCACCGCCGACAAGTTGACCAACGGCCTGACCGGCAACGCCCAGGAGACCGGGACAACCGATCCAGACGCGCCGCTGGAGCGCGTCGCCTGCATCACCTTCGACGACGCGCGGCGCGACACCATGCGCTATGGCACGCCGGTGGCCCAGGAATTGAAAATGGCCTTCTCGATGCACGTGCCGGTCGGCTATGTCGAGACGCATCATCCGTTCATGTGCACGTGGGATATGTTGCGCGAATATCAAAAGACCGGCCGCTGGATCTTCGGCGGCCACACCTACCATGCCCACGAGCGCACCGCGATTGACGATCAGCGCCGGCTGGGCTTCGCGCTGCCCAACCACCTCTGGCTGCCCGCGTCCGGCCGGCTCGAAAACGACGCCGAGTACGCCGAGCGGCTGGAGCACGAATATGCCGGCTGCCGCGACGCCATCGTGCGCGAACTGGGCCATGCCGCCGAATGCAATTTCTTTGCTTATCCGTTTGGCGACATCGGCCAGCTCACGCGCAGCAACGACCGCGCCGCGCCCGCCAAGAACCTGGAGCACTGCGGCCGCGCCTATGCCATCGGCTTCATCCAGACCTCCAGCGGCTACGCCATCAGCGGTGACAATCCGCTGCTCTACCAGCGCATGGAACCCGACCGCCTCGACACCGGCGCCGACGTGCTCCGCAAAGTGCTGGAGAGCCACCCCGTCAACATGGCCCGCCGGCTGCGGGCCGAATTTGCCGCGCTGGAAGGCAAGCGGCACCTGGTACTCGCCACCCTCCGCGCCCTGCAACGCGACGGCTATCCCGTGACCTCCCTGCGCAAACTCCACGCCAGCGTGGAAAAGAAGCTCGGCCGCCACATTCCGCTAGCCGAGGGGGATATTGACCAGCCGGCGACCAACGGCGTCGCGCCGGCCCCGGCCCAGCTTACGCCCCGGCCGAGGATTGCGGCGCCGCCGCCGCGAGCGGAAACGTCCAGCGTCGCCCATCTGCCGCCGGAACCGCCGGCCGAACCGCGCCGTATCGCGCCCGAACGCTCGCTCAACAGTTTGCGCGACCTGCGCGATCCGCTGAAGTAATGCGGCGGCCGGCCTCGCCGCAACCTGGCCGTTCTCCCCGCCGTTTTGTCGCAGGGCCTTGCTGCGGGGCTCGTTTTGCCGTGTCATGCGGTGGGGCCGGTGGTCGTTTCCCAAGCGGGGCAATTGATCTGGTCACCCGGACGCGCTCGGATCAGATCGTCACCACCGATTGCGTGCAGGCCGACCCTATCATGTTGCACCATTGCTGGCGGGTTTCCGGCGGCTCATCGTGCGGATCACCGCCTCCTGGAGTTGCGCGGGGGTGACGGGCTTTCCGAGCACATAGTCCACGTCGGCAGGTTTCTCCCGCCGGACCTCCATGATATCGCCGAAGCCGGTCAGCATGATGACGGGCGTTGTCGGCGAGAGTCGTTTGATTTCCGTGGCAATCCGGTCGCCGCTCATGTCGGGGATGGCGCGGTCGGTGATCACGAGATCCACCGGCTCCCGGCGGAAGGTGTCCAGCGCTTCACGCCCCGAGGCGACGGTCAGCACCGTATGGCCTTTCAGGGTCAGGAAGCGCTGGATCAGAACCCTGGCCCACTCTTCGTCGTCCACCACCAACACGTTGAACACGGCTGTGGACACGCCCATGGGCGTTTGCGGTTCCTCCTCCGGCAGGCTGGGCGGCCGTTGCGTCAGCGGCAGCCGGATGGTGAAGGTCGTGCCCTTATCTTTCTCCGATTCCACCGTGATCTGGCCGCCGTGACGGGTCACAATGCCGTACACCATGGCCAGCCCCAGGCCGCTGCCACGCTTGCCCTTGGTGGTAAAGAAGGGCTCAAAGCACCGCTTCCGCACTTCGTCGGACATGCCGCTGCCGGTGTCGCTGATCCGCAGGTTGACGGTCTCCGCATCGCATGTGGCACTGAGGCGAATGGCGCCGCCGTTGGGCAGGGCGTCCACGGCATTGAGCACGAGGTTGACCAGCGCCTCGCGCAGCCTGGGTTCATTGGCCGGGATGGACGGAATGTCGCGGATGTCATTCACGACGCGGATACGCCGGCCCTCGGCTTCCGCCTGCACTTTCCAGGCCGGCTCGGTGAGCAGCACCACCTGATCCACCAACTTGATCAGGCTCACGCTCGTGGTGCCCAGCGCGTCTTCCGGTCGGTAGAACTCGCGCAACCGCCGCACGACGTCAACGGCCGCGGAGGCGGAACGCATGATGTCCTCCAGATCGGTCCGAAATTGATCGGGATTGTTCAGGGCGTTGGGGTCGGAGAGAAAATAGCTCGAGAGCCCCACGATCGGCATCAGGGCGTTGTTGAAGTCGTGCGCTATGCCGCTGACCATCTGACCCAGGGCGCTAAGCCGTTCTTGCTTGATGATCTCCTCCTGGGAGCGCTGGACTTCGACCAAAGCCGCTTCCAGCCGCTGATTCGCATCCTGGAGCGCCTGCGTGCGCTCGGCCACCAGTTTCTCTAGGTTATCCTGATACTTGCGGCGTTCCGTGATGTCCCGGACAAGCATCACGGAGCCGTTCTGTTCAAGCAGTCGGGTCGTCGTGATTTCAACCGGGAACCTGGAACCATTCTTGTGAATGCCCGTTCCCGGCCGCATTTCGTAGCCCGCCTGCCGAAACCGATCATAGATCTCTTGATCCGCGCCGACGGCGGGCGCGTCCTGGATGAAGCCGTCGGTCTTCTGTTGCAGCAACTCCTGCGGCTCGAACCCGAACATGGTCTGTACGGACGGGTTGCACATCCAGATCTTTCCGGCGCCGTCCTTGGCCAGGAGGACATCCGGGATAATGCTGCGCACCACCGTTGCCATTTCGTCCTGCCGGTGCCGCGCGTCCCGCCAGAAGAGCCACGACAGCAAAAAGAGTGTCACCGACCACAGGATGAAGATATTGGTTGTCCAGATTTCCGGGGAAATAGAAATGGTGGAACCCTCGCGGACCGTTCCGGAAATGGTGACATACACGCGGTAGGCGACGACCACGATGGCCGTCCCGATACCCACCCAGAAAACCTGCACTTGGCGACGCCGAACTCGTTCACTACCTATGTCGAATATCATGTTTCACCTTCGTCCAGCGGCTTTACGCCACGCTGCCAATCGCTTCACATACTGATGAATATAGCTGCGCCTATTCTTCGATCAAGCTTATTTTGTCCGCCTTCTGCCACGTGCAGCTTTTCCGCTTTTCTTTACGAAACTTCCATTCCTGATGTATTATTAGACAGGGTTGGCATGAGGCCTGCTGCTCTAATCCCCGACAGCCTGGTTGTCTGAGGATTTGGACGCGTGTTTGACCGCAGGGGGCCAGGATTCAGAAAGAAAATAAACAAAGGATGAAAATGAAGAAGAACAAACGCGGATTCACGCTGGTGGAAATCATGATCGTCGTGGCGATCATCGGTCTGTTGGCCGCCATTGCGGTGCCTTCGTTCATGAATGC
>Ga0209048_10001076_pt1 | contig 28665 bp, 22 predicted proteins | sample FrelakmetCRP12CR_FD_187146 | JGI IMG/M metagenome (GOLD analysis project Ga0209048, IMG submission 187146) | Freshwater lake sediment microbial communities from the University of Notre Dame, USA, for methane emissions studies - CRP12 CR (SPAdes)... | ecosystem: Environmental > Aquatic >... | reverse complement strand
AAGTAATCAACCGGTGATGACCACTCCCGACATCAGCCAAGTTCTATGCGATCCAATGCGGAAATGGATGGGAGGTCATTATTCCATGCAGCATTACACAATGCCTTTGACGCACATGGGCATTTTCCCTATACTCCTCATATCTGAAAGCAAGTGCAATATTTATAGAAATTTAAAACTTGCCTATGACGTGGAGGAAGAGTTGTGGTGAAAGCATCGTTTGAATTTCAGGTCTTTGCAAAACCGGCGGGCGCCATCTGCAACCTCGATTGTCACTATTGTTACTACCTGCAAAAGGAATCGCTCTATCCGGAGACCGAGTCGTTTCGCATGCCTTACGATCTGCTGGAAGATTACATCATCCAGCAGATCGAAATCGCCCCGGAACCGGAGATCAATTTCTTCTGGCACGGGGGAGAGCCGACCATCCTCGGGCTGGACTATTTTCGCAAAATTGTGGAACTACAGCGGAAGCACCAGCCCCAAGGTGTACACATCACCAACTCCATACAGACGAACGGCATGCTTATCAATGAAGAATGGTGCCGCTTCTTTGCGGCGGAAGGTTTCTTCGCAGCAGAAGTTTTCTTCGCGGCAGGAGCTTCAGGTTTTTGTTTTAACTCGCGGACTTTCTCGCGCATTTTTTGCCGCGCTTTGCGGATGCGATTTTCCCGGGACTTGTCGCCGGTGCGAAATGACATGAGAACACCTCACTGCGATGCTACAGCATTTCCCAGGAAGACGAGAGGAACCGAGGCAGAGCACGGCGCGGGAATCGAGAGGAAGGCGCCTCTTTCAGCACGGCCGCTCGCGCGACGTTCCGCGAATGCTACCATTCGTCAGCAGCCGCTTAAAAAGCGGCTGCGCCTTGCAACCGTGTGCGCTGAACTCCAACCTGGACGAACGCCAAGCGTTGTCGCGCTGACAGGATTTATGGGCGCCGGCAAGACCAGCGTCGGCCACGCGCTGGCTGGCTTGCTTGGATGGAGCTTCGTCGATCTCGACCACGAGATTGAACTCCGGCAGAAACAGCGGGTCCGCGAAATCTTCCAGGCGCAAGGAGAAGCCCGGTTCCGCGAGATTGAGGCCGAAACCCTGCGCGCGGTGCTCGCGCAGGTCTCGACCGCAACCGTCATTGCTTTGGGCGGCGGAACGTTCGTCCAGCCGGAAAATGCTGCCCTGCTGCGAGCGCGCAGCGCGCAAGTCGTCTTCCTCGAAGCGCCGATGGAACTCCTGCTGCAACGCTGCCACGCGCCCGCGCCATTGTCCGCTGAGCAACTGCGACCGCTGGCCGCTAATCCGAACGCCTTCCGGTCTCTGTATGCGGAACGTCTGCCGCGTTACCGCGCCGCCGACTTCACTCTGAACACGCAAGACATGAGCTTCGAGCAGCAGGCCGAAGCGATCGTTGCGCGTTTGCATTTGCCGACTGGGAGACTTTGAAATGCGCGGTTCCCGCTCGCTGCTCACGCTCGCTCAAGGTGATATATATTGGATTTTCAGCCCATGACTCAGCAGAAAATTCCTGTCGGCATTCTGGGCGCGACTGGCGTCGTCGGTCAGCGCTTTATCCAGATGCTGGAATCGCATCCCTGGTTCGAAGTGGCTTGGTTGGCGGCTTCGGACCGTTCCGCCGGACAACGCTACGGCGAAGCCGTTCGCTGGCGCCTCAAGACGCCGCTCCCTGAACGCGTGCGCCAGATGCCGGTTTCGAACGCTTCGCCGGACGGCGCGCCGCGCGTCATCTTCGCCGCTTTGGACGCTGGCATCGCGCGCGAGCTTGAACCCCAGTTTGCCGCCGCAGGTTGCGCCGTGGTCAGCAACTCCAGCGCCTTCCGCATGCAGGAGAATGTTCCGCTCGTCGTTCCCGAAGTGAATGCCGAGCACGTTGTTCTCCTCGAGAACCAGTGCTGGCGCAAGCAATCAGGCGGTTACATCGTCACCAATCCCAACTGCTCGGCGATTGGGTTGGTTGTAGCGCTCGCGCCGCTGCACCAGAAATTCGGCATCGATTCCATCTTCGTGACCACCATGCAAGCCATCAGCGGCGCTGGTTATCCTGGCGTTGCGTCCCTCGATATCCTCGGCAACGTGATTCCCTACATCGCCAAGGAAGAGGAGAAGATGGAAGAGGAGACGCGCAAACTGCTTGGCCGCCTGAACGCCGGCCGCGTCGAGCCGGCTGCGTTCAGCATGACGGCGCATTGCAATCGCGTCGCTGTGGAAGACGGCCACACTGAGTCGGTGTCGGTGAAGTTGCAGCGCAAGGCGAGCGCGGAAGAGATTATCGCGGCCTTCAACGAATTCCGCTCGACTCCGCAGCAATTGAAGCTGCCGCTCGCGCCGGAACAGCCTGTTATGTACGACGATGCGCCCGATCGCCCGCAGCCGCGCTTCGACCTCGATCGCGGCAACGGCATGACCGTTAGCGTTGGGCGCCTGCGTCCGTGCGGCGTGCTGGACTACAAGTTCACCGTGCTCTCGCATAACACCATTCGCGGCGCGGCCGGCGCGGCGCTGCTCAACGCCGAACTGCTAAAGGTGCAAGGCTACCTGTCGTGACCCGCGACCTGCCACAGCGTGCGACGGTGGTGCAGCCGTGATCGTCATGAAGTTCGGCGGCACGTCGGTTGAGGATGCGACCGCCATCGATCGTGTCGCGGAGATTGTGAAGTCGCGCCTCGCGGAACGGCCGTTTGTGGTGGTCAGCGCGATGGCCAAGGTCACGGACCAATTGCTGGCCATGGCTGCGGCCGCAGGACGTGGTGAACGTGAACCCGCTCTGGAAATCTGCCGCCAACTGCGCGAGCGTCATTACCTGACTGCCGGCGAATTGCTCGGCACAGGCCTTCACACGGAACTGCACAGCGAGTTGGGAGCTGAGTTCGATTCGCTGGATGAACTCTTGCGCGGCATTGCCGCCGTCGGCGAACTCACGCCTCGCACTTCCGACTACGTTGTGTCGTTCGGCGAGCGCCTGTCGAGCATGATTGCCACTCCTGCGTTTCTAGCGCGCGGAATCCCAGCCAAGCTAGTGGACGCGCGGCAGGTCATTGTCACCGACGCACAGCACAGCCGCGCAGTTCCGCAGGTCGAAGAGATTAACGACCGGCTGCAAGACCGCGTGAAGCCGCTTATCGCGCAAGGCTGCGTGCCGATCATGGGCGGATTCGTGGGCGCCACACGCGAAGGTGTCACTACGACCATCGGCCGCGGCGGTTCTGATTTTTCCGCCGCGCTGGTCGGCGCGGGACTCAACGCCGAGCGCATCGAGATCTGGACCGACGTTGACGGCATGAAGACCACCGATCCGCGCATCTGTCCCGACGCGCGCCGCATCAAGGTCATCAGCTTCGAAGAAGCGGCTGAGCTGGCCTACTTCGGCGCGAAAGTCCTTCATCCCGCAACCGTGCTGCCTGCGGTCGAGAAGAACATTCCAGTGCTGGTGTTGAACTCGCGAAACCCGGCGAACGAAGGCACACGCATCCTGTCGCGGACGCCGCGCTCGCGTTCGTTGTTCAAAGCCATCGCAGCCAAGAGCCGCATCACCGTCATCGACATCGTCGCCGCGCGCATGTTGATGGCGCACGGCTTCCTCGCTAAGGTGTTTGAGATTTTCGCCCGCCATCGCTGCGCCGTGGACGTCGTTTCCACTTCCGAAGTCAGCGTCTCGCTGACGGTCGACTCCAACGAAGCCATCCCGCAGATCGCCGCCGACCTGGAAAAGCTGGCCTTCGTAAAATACTCGGGCCGGAAAGCTATCGTGTGCCTCGTGGGCGAGAACATCCGCGAGACTGCGGGCGTTGCGGCGCAGGTGTTCGACGCCATTCGCGACATCAACGTGCAGATGATTTCCCAGGGCGCGTCAGAGATCAATCTGACGTTTGTCATCAACGAAGCCGACGTGCCGCAAGCCGTTCGCCGCCTGCATGCCAAGTTTTTCGCCGACGTCGATCCTGAGGTGTTCGATTGAACATTCTGGTGCTGGGACGTGGAAAGACGGGATCGCTGGTGGCTGACGTTGCTGGCGAGCGCGGCCACCGCGTTCAGAGCATTGACGAGGTGGAGAACCCCAACGCAACGTGGCTCACTTCAGAGCACCTGCTCGACTTCGATGTGGCGATTGACTTCACTGCACCTGAAGCGGTGCTGGCCAATATTGACGCCTGTTTGCGGGCGCGCAAAGCGATGGTCGTCGGCACAACTGGCTGGTACGGCGAGATTGAGCGGGTGCGAAAGGCAGTCGAACAAGCAGGAACAGGATTCGTGTTCGGCGCAAACTTCTCGTACGGCGTGAATCTGTTCTTCCAGATTGTGGCCGCGGCAGCGCCCGCGCTAAAGCACGGCTACAGCGGACACATTACCGAGCGCCATCACATCCATAAGAAGGACGCGCCATCCGGAACTGCTGTGGCGACACAACGCGTACTGCAACGCGCCTCCGAAGTCCGCGTGGACATCACTTCCGAACGCGAGGGCGACGTGACAGGAACGCACACGCTGGAACTGACTTCGGGCGGCGATCGCATCTTGCTGACGCACGAAGCTGCATCGCGCCGTACCTTTGCCGAAGGCGCGGTGCTGGCGGCGGAATGGATTACGGGCAAGACTGGCTTCTACGATTTCAAGGATATTTTTGGCGAGGTATGAACGTCGAACGTTTCTTCGCAATACAATTTCAGTCATGAAACTGCGTGGTTGCGGTACCGCTCTTGTTACTCCCTTCAAGCTGGACGGAAGCCTGGACGAACCGGCGTTGCGCGAACTGGTTCGCTGGCAGGTCGAATCGGGTATCGACTTCCTGGTTCCGTGCGGAACCACGGGCGAGACGCCAACCCTGACGCACGATGAGTGGTTGCGCGTGGTTGATCTCACCATCGAAACCGCGAACGGCCGCGTTCCGATTATGGCCGGCGCGACCTCCAACAACACGCGCGAAGCGGTCTCCAAGGCCAAGGAGATTTCCGCGCGGCCCGGCGTTGACTTCGTGCTGACCGCGACTCCGTACTACAACAAGCCTACGCAGGAAGGCATCTTCCAGCACTTCCAGGCGATCGCCGAGGCCTCGGAAAAGCCGCTGATGCTGTACAACATCGCTGGCCGAACCGGCGCCAACATTGAGACACCCACGTTATTGCGATTGGCCGAAATTCCCAACATCGCGGCGGTAAAAGAAGCTAGCGGCAACATCTCGCAGATCGCCGAAGTGTGCGCCAGCGTGCCCGAAGGCTTCCTGGTGTTCTCGGGCGATGACGCGATTACGTTGGCGGTGATCGGCCTCGGTGGTTCTGGAATCGTCTCCGTGGTCTCCAACGAGATTCCCGCAGAGATGACGCGCCTGACGCAAGCCGCGTTGGCGAACGAGTGGGACACCGCGCGGATTCTCTTCCGCAAGTACCTGCCGCTGATGCAAGCCAACTTCATCGAGTCCAACCCTGGACCTGCCAAAGCCGTACTGGCGATGATGGGCCGCATGGAAGAAGTGCTGCGCCTGCCGCTCGTCCCTATGAAAAAGGAAACGCGCGCCCGGCTGGAGAAGATTGTCGCCGAGGCTGGATTGCTGCAGAGTCATCCTGCGGCCGGTTGAGGTGGCTGCAAACTGAGTTGTTGATTTCGAGCCATGAGCCAGCGGTTATACTGCCTGCCATGCGAGAACTTCAGCGCGAGATTGAGTCGCTGTACGCGATGGGCGCCGATGCAAACAATGCAGCGAACGCCCGTGATGCTTTCTTGCGCTTTCGCGATGCGCTGACCGCGGGCGCGATTCGTGCCGCCGAGAAGGTCAACGGTCGCTGGCAAACCAATGCATGGGTGAAACAGGGCATTCTGCTGGGCTTCCGTCTCGGCCGGCTGGCGGAAAGCGGAGATGCAAGCGTCCTCTCTTTCGTGGACAAGGACACGTATCCCGTTCGCCACTTCTCCGTAGACGAAAATGTGCGCGTCGTTCCCGGCGGCTCATCTGTTCGATGCGGAGCTTACGTCGCGCCGTCGGTGGTCTGCATGCCGCCCATGTACATCAACGTGGGCGCTTACGTTGACGAAGGCAGCATGATCGATTCGCACGCCTTGGTCGGCTCATGCGCACAGGTTGGAAAGCGCGTACACATCAGCGCCGCTGCTCAGATTGGCGGTGTGCTGGAGCCGATCAACGCGTCGCCGGTCGTCATCGAAGACGACGTGCTGGTCGGCGGAAACAGCGGCGTGTATGAAGGCACGCAAGTCGGCGCGCGCGCTGTACTCGGCTCAGGAGTCATCCTGACGCGCTCAACCCCTCTCTTCGATACGGTTCGCGGCGAGATTTATCGCTCCACGCCAGACGAGCCGTTGCGAGTTCCCGAAGGAGCGGTCGTGGTTCCCGGTGCGCGAGCCATCACCAAAGGCAAAGCCGCAGAGTGGGGTCTGTCGCTTTACACGCCGGTCATCGTGAAATACCGCGACGAGCACACCAATCGCGGCGTGGAGTTGGAGGACATTCTCCGCTAGCTTACGAATCGACATGGCCGGCTCCAACTCAAAGCGTAACGAAAATGCGGCGCTCTTCACCGCCGCGATCGCCGCCGTCATTGCGCTCTTATGCTGGCGATTCGCCGGCCAGACGATGCTGTGCCCGGCGTTGCGCTGGATCACGCTGGCGTCACTCGTGGTTTACGGCTGTTTCCGGCGTACGCTCACGGCTTGGATATTCATCGCCATGCTCTTGGGCGCGGAGATCGGACACGACTTCCCCAATGTCGCGACCAACCTGCGAGTGTTCGCGCTCATCTTCCTGCGGCTGATCAAGACCATCATTGCGCCGCTGTTGTTCTCGACGCTGGTCGTCGGCATCGCCGGGCATTCCAACCTGCGGCAGGTCGGGCGGCTCGGCCTGCGCTCCATCATCTACTTTGAGATCGTCACCACGATCGCCATTTTCCTGGGCCTTGGCGCCATCAATCTCACCAAGGCAGGAGTTGGCGTGCAATTGCCGGCGACTCCCACTTCCGAAGCCGTCCCGGTAACCAAACTTAGCGCGCAAGACACGATTCTGCACATGTTCCCGGAGAACATCGCGAAGTCGGTCGCCGATGGCGCGGTGTTGGAAATAGTGGTTTTCAGCCTGATTTTCGCCGCCGCGCTCGCCATGGTCTCCGAACAGAAGCGCCGTCCGATGCTGGCCTTCTGCGAAAGCCTGGCCGAGACGATGTTCAAGTTCACCAACATCGTGATGTACTTCGCTCCCATCGGGGTCGGCGCTGCGGTGGCCTACACTGTGGGACATACCGGAATCGGCATTCTGGGCAGCCTGCTGAAACTGCTGCTTACGCTTTACGCGGCCCTGGCGGTGTTCGTGCTCGGCGTGCTCTTGCCGATTGCTGTGATGTTTAAGGTTCCATTGCGGCGGTTCATCGCAGCCGTGGCGGAACCAGTCACCATCGCATTCGGCACGTCGAGCTCCGAGGCTGCGCTGCCGCGTGCCATGGAAGCGATGGAGTCCATTGGAGTGCCGCGGCAGATTGTGGCGTTCGTTATTCCCACGGGTTACAGCTTCAACCTGGACGGTAGTTCCTTGTATCTGAGTGTCGCGGCGATTTTCGTGGCGCAGGTCTCAGGCATTCATCTTTCTCTGGGTCAGCAACTGGTGATTGTCCTGACCTTGATGCTCACCAGCAAAGGAGTCGCCGGAGTCTCGCGGGCCGCGCTGGTCATCCTGCTGGCGACGGCCGCCTCGACTGGACTTCCCACCGAGCCGGTGTTCCTGCTGCTCGGCATCGATCAACTGCTCGACATGGGACGCACCGCGGTAAACGTGCTGGGCAACTGCCTGGCAACGGTAGTGATGGCGAAGTTGGAGGGCGAATTCGGCAAGGAAGCACCCTCGCCGGTCATCGCCGAGGCGATCTAATAGGCTTCGGCTGGGACGGTTGGCAGCCAATGATAATCGCGACCGCTAATTCGAAGCACTGCTGGCAGGTAGTTGGATGGTCTGCATCTTTCGTCGCGCCTCAAGATGCTTCTGACGGAAATGTAAGATGGCGCGCTCTCCCCAGACCTTCACGAAATAATAGTTCAATCCTGCTCCGATTACGGAGCTAAGAACCGGTATCAGGCGAGCTGACCATTTTTCCACGATCTCGCCGCTCGCCTTGGCTGCGATGCGCTGAATGACGCGCGGAACAAACCTCGAGACGAACTGTTTTTCCAGAACCTCGCGGCTGATGTCCACTCCGGCTGCAGTGGCGGCCGCCACCCAGAGTTCAGCCTCCTCTTCCTCGGTGTTGTAAGGAAAGCCATAGATCAAGCTGAGTTTCTGCAGCATGCGCAACGTGATGGCAGACAAAATACCGAGATCCGGAACGATGGTCAACATCCCGCCCATACCGAGACCGGCGCCCTCGATGGACGCCAGCCGCATACTGGCGCGAATGGTTTGTCCGGCGATGTGGTCCAGCAGTTCGGGATTGACCGAGTACACGCCGTTGTAGGTAAGCGCCGGCAAGTTATAGGCCATTCGCAGGTGTTCCAGATACTTCTCCGGATCGACCTTGATGGTCTGGTAGGCTTTCATGAAGGCGTTGCGGATGACGCCTTCGAGGCGGCTCCTCATCCACGATTTATTTTCCAGGTTTGCCATCTTCCCTGCATCCAGTATAGGCGGCTTGCTCGCCGTCGCGCAGCCACATCACGAACTGGGACGCTTTCGTGTGCTAGCATCGAAAGTTGAAGATGCCCACCGGAAAACTCCAGGTTGTTCCCCTCGGCGGACTTGGCGAATTTGGCATGAACTGCATGGCCATTCGCTGGGCTGACGACATCATCGTCATCGACGCCGGGCTCATGTTCCCCGAAGCCGAGTTGCTTGGCGTGGACATCGTTGTCCCCGACATCGCCTACCTGATTGAAAACCGCGACCATGTCCGCGCGATCATCCTTACTCACGGACACGAGGACCACATTGGCGCGCTACCCTACATTCTTTCCGATCTCAACGTGCCGGTTTACGGTACCGAGTTCACGCTGGCGTATGTGGAAGGCAAGTTGGAAGAGCACGACTTGCTCGACGATGTCGTGCTCAACGAAATCCAGGCTGGCGAACGCTTTAAGATCGGCCCTTTCACCATCAATCCCATCCAGGTCACGCACAGCCTGGTGGATTGCGTCGCTCTGGCCATTCACACGCCTTTGGGCGTGATTGTCCACACTGGCGATTTCAAGGTCGATCCCACGCCGACGGACAACCGTCTTTTCGACCTGCACTCCTTTGCCGAGTACGGCAAGGAAGGCGTTCTGGCGCTTTTCCAGGACTCGACCAACGTCGAGCGCCGCGGCTACACGCCCAGCGAGCGAGCGGTCCGCGCCCGCTTCCAGGAGATTTTTGCTCGCGCCGAGCGGCGCTTGTTTATCTCCTGCTTCTCATCGTCGATCCATCGCATCAAGCTGGCGATTGACGAGGCTTTTGAAGCCGGCCGCAAGGTTTCGCTGGTAGGGCGCTCCATGATGGAGTCCACGGAGATTGCGCAGGACCTGGGGTATATCGAAATTCCGGAAGGCGTGTTGATTCATCCTTCGCAGATTCGTGATTTCCCGCCGGAGAAAGTCTGCGTGCTGATCAGCGGCACGCAGGGCGAGCCCATGTCGGCTCTGTCGCGCGCGGCCGTGGACAACCACAAGCACGCGCGCATCCAACCGGGCGACACAGTCGTGTTGTCGTCGCGCATCATTCCTGGCAACGAGAAGGCGATCTATCGCGTGGTGGACCACTTGTTCCGCCGCGATGCCCACGTCATCTACGACGACGGCTCGCAGCCGCCGGTGCATGTCAGCGGACACGCCAGTCAGGAAGAACTGAAGCTCATCATCAACCTGGTCAAACCACGGTATTTCATACCGATTCACGGCGAGTACCGGCAACTCAAGCTGCACGCGGAGCTGGCCGGATCCATGCACGGCTCGGTCGGCAAAGTGATGATGATCGAGAGCGGAGACATCCTGGAGTTCGACGAGATGGGCGCGCGCAAGGCGGGACGGATTGCCATCGGCCGCATTTGCATCGACTCCAACTCCATGGGTGATGTCGTTGAGGACCTGGTCATCAAAGATCGGCGCCACCTGAGCGAAGATGGGATCGTGCTGCCGATTATCGCCATCAACAAGCTCACCGGCCGGGTTGAGAGTGCCCCGGAGATCGTGATGCGCGGGTTCGCCGCCAGCACGAACGAAGACGGCTTCCTGGAGCAGGCGCGCACGACCGTGATGAATACCCTGGAAGCGTCAAGCGACGAAGAGAAGGGCGATTACGGCATGATCAAGGAGAAGATTCGCCAGGACCTGAAGCGCTTCATTGTAAAGAACACTTCGCGGCGCCCGCTGATTATGCCGGTGATCCTGGAAATTTGACGTGGCACTGCCGCGCGCCTGTGTATGACAACCGTTGCCTGGCAAGGCCGTAATCCAGCGCGCAGTGCCCGTTGGATCGTTTGGCTCCTGCTACTGTTGCCTGTCATCGTCGTTCTGCTCTATCCCATCGTCCAAGACTACCTGCGAGCTGCCTCGTTGCTCCAACGAATCTCCGACCCGCATGCCAGCGGATGGATCGCCCGTTATGACATCCATCCGGTGGATGTGCGCGATTCTACCTTCGATTTTCGCAGAACAATTCTCTCCGCTCGTATTTACACTCCGCGCGGCGTCGGTTTCGCACCGGGGATCGTCATCGTGCACGGCATGCACGAGCTCGGCATCAATGAGCCGCGGCTGGTAAATTTCGCGCGCGCTCTGGCCGCCAGCGGCTTCTTCGTGACGACTCCGCAAATTCCCGGCCTGGCTGACTATCGGGTGGAAGCTGAATCCGCCGAGCTCATCGGTACGGCAGCGAAGGACTTCGCGCACCAGCTACAAGTGCCGAAAGTCGGCGTGCTGGCAATCAGCTTCTCGGGAGGGTTGGCGCTGTTGGCGGCGAGCGACCCGCAATATTCGCCCAGTATTGCCTGGGTTGCCACAGTTGGGGCGCATTACGACCTGGCACACGTACTTCGTTTCTTCGCGACCGGTAACGCGGTCCGTCCGGATGGAAGCGTTGAGCATCTGCCGGCACACGAATATGGGCCGCTGATCGTGGTCTACGATGAGCCACCGGACTTTTTCGGCCCGCAGGATGTGCAGGCTGCACACGATGCCATTAAACTTCTGCTCGCTGGCAACGGTAAGGCGTCTGAAGAGCTGACCAAAACTATGTCATCGGCGGGCCAGCAGACCATGCAGCTTCTCTATCACAAGCAGCGCGAGACCTTGGCGCCGGCTATTCTTGCCGAGATTGATAAGCGACGCGATCAACTCGCTGCAGCCTCCCCGGCCGGACATCTTCGCCTTCTGACCATGCCGGTGTTGCTGCTGCACGGCTCCGACGACACCGTGATTCCTCCCACCGAGCTGTTGTGGCTGCAGCGGGACATCCCCCAGGACCGACTGCTGGGAGCGCTCGTCAGCCCGGCGATTACCCATGCGGAAGTTGGCAGCAAGGTGACCTTCCGCGACCGGCTGGCGCTTGTACACTGGATGTCATTGATGCTGCGCACCGCCAGATCCACCGACAGCGGCCGGGAAGCTCAATTGCCTGCCGGAGCGTGGTTTGCGACCGCGCCCGCAAGGACACACTGACACCATGGTTGACCTCGAACAAATCAGGCTGGCGCAAGAGCGATTACGCGGGGTCGCGGCCCGCACGCCGCTGGTGCGCTTCTTTGCGCCGGGAAGTGACCCGAGGGCCGGCGAACTCTGGCTGAAGCCTGAGAGCTTTCAGCCTATCGGCTCGTTCAAGCTGCGCGGCGCCTATAACAAGATCGCCTCGCTCACGGAACAAGAGCGGCAGCGCGGGGTTATTTCCTACTCCAGCGGCAATCATGCGCAGGGCGTGGCGTACGCTGCGCGTAAGCTGGGCGTGAAGGCGGTCATCGTGATGCCGCGCAATGCCCCCAAAATCAAAGTGGACAGCACGGCTGCCCTGGGAGCAGAGATTGTGACGGTGGGACCGGGCAGCTCGGAGCGTAGGCAAAGGGCGGAAGAGCTTGCAGAGGAGCACGGTTACGCCATTGTTCCTCCGTACAACGACGAGCAGATCATCGCTGGACAAGGAACCGCCGGCCTCGAGATTTTGGAAGACATGCCGGACGTGGATCTGGTTCTCGTCCCCGTCGGTGGCGGCGGACTGATCAGTGGCATCTCGTCAGCGGTCAAGCTGAGCGGCTCGAAGGCCAAAGTGATAGGCGTCGAGCCAGAGCTAGCTAACGATGCGCAGCAGAGCTTCCGCAAGGGCGAGATCGTCGAACTATCGCCGGAGCGGGTGTCCAGCACTTTAGCCGACGGCCTGCGCACGCAGTCGATCGGACCGCTGAATTTTGAGCACATCCGACGCTTCGTTGACGACATCATTACTGTCACCGAAGATGAGATTCGCACTGCGATGCAGCGGATGGTCGCTAACGCGCGGATTGTCGCCGAGCCTAGTGGCGCTGTGACGTTCGCGGCATGGCTGTTTCATGCCGGCGAGTTGCCGGAATCTAGCCGGGCGGTCGCGGTGGTGAGCGGCGGCAATGTCGAACCGCAGTTGCTGGCACAGATTTTGTCGGAACAAAGTCCGCCAAGTTAGCTGCACGTCAAGTTTCAGGAGTCACCGTGTCACAGAGACGTTTAGTTGCTACTATTTCATTTTCATTGTTTTGCGTCGTCATAGGCCTGTCGCTGGTCGCCTCCGCCGCGGAGCGCGGCGTGATGATGCGACAGGGAGTTATCTACATCTCCCCCGACACGTCTTCGGCAAAGTTGTCGGACATTGGCCGCGGACGCGAAGTCGCGGTGATCGAGCGTACCCCCGGCTGGGCGCACATTGTCGGGACGGTAGACGTCACGTTCAACATTGAGGTCGGCGCGGAAGAGCGGACTGACCGCAATGTTACCGGCTGGGTGGTCGACAAAGGTGTAATTACCCCAAAGACTGTCGATGGCGACAAGGTTCTTTTTGGCGAGGCTTTCGACTCCGAGATGGAAGCCAGCCATCGCGGCGGACGGCGCGGGGCGGCGCAGGACTCCATGCGTTTGTACGCCGGCCTGGCGGAGTACTTCCCTACATCACCATTGGCGCCCCAAGCTGCTTATCGTGCCGCAGACATCCGCTGGCAGATCGAGGCCGAGGACCTGGCGACGCGCCCTTCGGCCAAGATGCGCGACCCCAGTCTGCGTCTGCCTATCGACGAAGAGCGTATGAAGCGGGTGATGAAGAAGTATCCCGGAACGAAGTGGGCCGACCTTGCCGCGTATCACCTCATCGACAACAAGCTTTGCGGCGACTGGCAGGCCGAGGCCAAGTGTCCAGAGATGGAGGCGCAGCTTTACATGAAGTACGCCGAAGAGCGTCCGCAGTCCCCGAAAGCTGCCGAGGCCCTTTACAAGGCGGCTTGGCGCTACTCCGCTCTCATCACCATCTACAAGACCGCCAATGAGCAGAAGAAGGCGGACGAATCTACGGCACGCGCTCTGGCTGCAGGGAAGAAGCTGGTTTCGCAATACCCCAATGACACCGACTGGTCCAGCCGCGGCGAACGTCTGGTATACATGGTTCAGAACAACATGCCTACCTACGGGCCTGCTAACGAGTAGCGTCTCAATACCATGATGTCTGAACCCTGTCGCGCGGAGGCGATTTGAACGAGTACCTGTTGTCTGTCCTGCTGGGTGTTGTCGAGGGTCTCACCGAGTTTCTTCCTGTCAGTTCAACCGCTCATCTGCGTATCGTCGAGGCTTTCCTCGGGCTGGATCTGGGCAATGGCTACTGGAAGATGTTCTCCATTGTTATCCAGTTGGGCGCGATCCTTTGCCTGCCGGTTTATTTCGCTCACAGGATCGACAAACTCCTTGGGATTCGAACGGGCGAGCACAACCTCTTCATGGTCAACTTTCTGAGATTGTGGAAAACACTAGCTGCGGTCTTCCAGAAAGGGCCAGTCCAGCTGGTAGCAATGGCATTTGTCTGCACCGCGATCCCGGCCTTCCTGCTCACCAAGATCATCGGTAAGCACTTGGAAAGCCTGCATCTGATGGCATGGGCGCTGATCATCGGCGGCGTCATCATGTGGGTGGTCGACGCCGCGTACGAACGCTCGGCGCACAAGGTCTTCGCCCGCGGCAAGCTTACCGAGGACATGGAAGACATGTCGGTCGCGCAGGCTGCGTGGATTGGCTTCTGCCAGATCTTCTCGGCGGTCTTTCCCGGGACTTCCCGCTCGATGTCCACCATCACCGGCGGCGAACTGGCCGGCATGAGCCGCCCCGCCGCGCTTGAGTTCTCGTTCTTTCTCTCGATTCCAACCATGGTGGTCGCGACGGTTTACGACCTGTTCAAATCGCTGCGGCCGCATCATGGCGAGCCCAGTGCTATAGGCTCTATGCCCAGCGACGCGCATTCGTGGCTGGTGCTGGCCATCGGATTCGTCGTGTCGTTCATCGTCGCCTACGGCGTGGTGGCTTGGTTTATGCACTGGGTCCGCACCCGCGGATTCATGGTGTTCGCCATCTATCGGATACTGCTGGGCGGATTCGTGCTGTGGTGGGTGGCGCGGCTGCCGGGCTAACCTTGCGCCACGAGAAAGTACCAGGCTGGAGTCTACTTCTGGCCGGAAAGTTCGACAGCCTGCGCCGCTCCCCGCAACGCCCCACGCCGGCCCGGAGCATTTTCCAGTGCTGTCTGGAATTCCTTCAGCGCGGTGCCCGCGTGATTCTGCTCCAGAAGAAGGTAACCGAGCTGTTCGCGGGCCGGAACAATCGGTCCTGGCGTCACCGGGAGCTTCTCGATAGCGTCCTCCTCGTCGGCTGAGGTGCGCATCAACGCCACGGCTTCATCCGGTTTCTTGTCCGCCTGGGCTGACCACGCCATGACTTCGCGCTTCAGGGTCCCCACCTGAGTGGCCCAATAGTCGTTACCTGAGGCTCGAAGCTGCTCTTCGATCTGCCGCAGTTTATCAATTTCCGCCCGAGCCTCGGGGGCGCGTCCGCTCCGAGCGAGCCCAAGCCCCCGGGCCCAGACCGCAATTGCAACAACCTGAGGTGGGGCTCCCGAGGGAGGAACGATGCCGGCAGCATCAAACCATTGGCCCCGCTCAACCATATAGCGAACCGGCATTGCGGTAGAGGCGTACGCTAACTTGAATTCGCCAACGTTCAGCTGCGGCATGTTCTTAAGCTGCCGGATGACCTGGCTCGCGTCCTCGTCGCGGCCCCTCTGCAGATAGGCATAGACCAGATAATCCATGGCGTGCAGCTCTTCCCCTGTGTCGCCCTGCTGGTGTGCCGCATCCCTTGCGGCGCGGTTGGAAGCGATGGAGTCGTCCCATAGGCCAAGTCGCGTGAAGATATGCGATGGCATGTGCAATGCATGCGGCGCCGAGGGTGCAATCTGGGAGTAGGCTCTCGCCGCAGAAAGGCCTCGGGGTGCCAGTTCCGCATTGTCGTATGCATGGATGAGGTAGTGCGGGACTCCCGGGTGCTGCGGGTAGGAGCGATCCAGCGGCTCCAGCAGATCGGCCGCCTGTTTCTGCCTCGCATGCGTCTTGTCGGCAGGAGATGCATTCGCCAAAAGTGCGAGCGCGTAAAACACCTGTGCTTCGACATCTTTTCTGTTCGCCAAAGCGAGATCGCCCATGGCGTGCTCGTAGTTCAGCGCCCGCGTGCCGTACGGAACGGTGGCAGCGTCCTGATATATCGACGCTAGCGCATTAATGAAATTGCGCTCGGATTGGGAGGTGGTTCCGATCTGCTGCGCCCGGTGGATTTCCGTTTGCGCGATCGAAATCGTCGCGGGCGAAATGTGCGGCTCCCAAAGCTGGTGAAAGTACGACATGGCCATTCCCCAGTGTGCCATTGCACAGCGCGGGTCCTGTTCGGCCACGCCCTGAAATGCATTTTCGGCGGCGGAATAAGCGAAGGAGTGCAGCAGCGCCACGCCTCGGTCGAACTGCTCCTGAACGGCCGGTGTGCAAGAAATCGGAAACGATACTATTCCCAGTTTCTCAGGGGCGCTGTGGCTGTGTGTTTCTTGGGCCGACGAGAAGGGAACGATGAACAACAGGGTGAGTAATAGCCGCCAAAGATGGGACATCCGGATCTCCGCAGGCGATTGCCGCTTTGTGACCGAATTCTACATTGAAGGTCGCGACAACGCTTGCCGATCGGGACTCGAAAGCCTCTTCCCTTCGGGCCGTCTGGGGTAGGCGCCTAGAACGGCAACACTTCCGGTACTATTTCTCACAACAATGGCCCGCCTTTTTGGGATAATCACTTGGCTCTGGTTTATTTGCGCGCCCGTAGTTGGGCGCCCCGCAATCGGCATTCTCTGGAACTACGCGTTGGGTTCCGCTGCGCTTCGCGCGGTGGTGTCTGCCTGCGTATAGGAAGGCCGACGGCATGGACACTCCCAAACGCCGTAGTTCCGCGAAACGGCCGAACGCCAACATGAACCTTATCTCGCGCGCATTCACTCCGACGGCCAACCGCCGGCTCAATGAGCTGATCGGCTTTCTGGTCTTCGTTTTCGCGGTCCTCCTCGTCCTCGCGCTGGTTTCCTATTCGCCTCTTGATCCGTCCCTGAACACTGCAGCCAACCCACCCGCCGGGCGTCCCGCCGCCAACTGGATCGGGCCTTTCGGAGCTGTGGTCAGCGACCTCGCGCTTCAGGTGCTGGGCGTATCTGTTTTTCTGGTGCCGCTCTTCCTCACGCTTTACGCAGTGCGCTGGTTCCGTTCCAGACCTATCAGCGTGCCGTACGCCAAAACGTTGGGAGCGATGGCACTCATTACGTTTCTGGCCGCATTCATCGGGCTGCTGCCCTGGCACGTGCGCTGGATGGGCGCCATTCCGGCAGAGGGCTTGCTGGGCCGTATCGTGGCGGATGCTCTGATCCATTACTTCAACCTGGTCGGGGCATACCTGATCTGCCTGGCGGTCATCGCTGTTGCGCTCTATCTGTCGACTGCTTTCTCTTTCGGAGCGCTTCGGGTCTGGTCGCAAACGCGTTTTTCATTCGCTTATGCGGCGCTTGACCGATTTGCTGACTGGAGAACAGAACGCGCCCGCAAGAAGGCAGCCAAGAACCTGGAGAAGAAGCGAGCTGCCGCCGCCCATGCCAAACCGGTGGTCACGGCACAGTTGGTACCACGTCGGCAAGCGGAAGAGGTGCCTGCGGCTGGCCCACAGCCGGCTGGGATTGGTGTTCCGCTGCCGCAGTCAACGAAAAGCGCGAAGAGCGGCATCGAACGCACCTTCGAAAACGAGAGCGCCAAGCCGGATGTAGCAGACGATCCAGAGGCGGTACCTGCCGAGGCCATCGAGGTCACCACTCGTGCTGACAGCACCCCGCGTGGCAAGACCACGATGCCGCGCCTTGCGGGGAGCTACAAGCTACCTTCGACCGCGCTGCTGCACCGTGCTGACGAGCACAGCGACATCAATGAACTTGAACTCAAAAACCTGGCACAGGTACTGGCTGAAAAATGCGCTGAGTTCGATGTGCGCGGCCAAGTGGTTCAGATCAATCCCGGCCCGGTGGTCACGACTTTCGAGTTCAAGCCTGAGGCAGGCATCAAGTATAGCCGCGTCACCAGCCTGTGCGACGACTTGTGCCTGGCGCTGCGTGCCGAAAGCATCCTCATCGAGCGCATGGCCGGCAAATCCACCGTCGGCATCCAGGTACCTAACCACGAGCGCGAAACAATCTGGCTGCGCGAAGTAGTCGAAGCGCAGGAGTTCTTGGGCTCCAAGTCCAAGATCACGCTGGCGATGGGCAAGGACATCAACGGCCGGATCGTGACTGCCGAACTGAATACCATGCCGCACCTGCTGATCGCAGGCTCGACCGGTTCCGGCAAGAGCGTAGCCATCAATGCGTTCATCATGTCCATCCTGTACAAGGCGACGCCGGAGGAAGTCCGTCTTATTCTCGTGGATCCCAAGCGGTTGGAATTGGGCAACTACGAGGGCGTTCCGCACCTGCACACGCCCATCATCACCGAGCCCAAGCTGGCCTCCAATGCGCTGCGCAATGCCGTGCGCGAAATGGAACGCCGGCTGAAACTGCTCGCCGAAAAGGGCGTACGCAATATCGACCAGTACAACCGTCTCTTCGACACCAGCACGCCGAGCCTGTTCGAAGAAGGCAGCGAGGCGCGCCCCCTGCCTTACATCGTCATTATCATCGACGAGCTCGCCGACTTGATGATGCTCGATGGACAGAACGTTGAGGCCTCCATCACGCGCCTGGCGCAGATGGCGCGCGCGGTCGGGATCCATCTCGTGCTCGCCACCCAGCGTCCGTCGGTTGATGTCATCACCGGACTCATCAAGGCCAACTTCCCGGCACGCATGTCATTTCGCGTGGCAACCAAGATCGATTCACGGACTATCCTCGATGCCAACGGCGCAGAAGCACTACTCGGCCGCGGCGACATGCTCTACCTGCCGAATGGGTCGGCCCGGGTCCACCGCTTGCATGCCCCGCTAGTTACGGAGAAAGAAATCGCTGCGGTGGTCGAGTTCTGGCGGTCGCAAGCCCAGGCGCAGTATGAGGAGAACTTCCTGGCGCCCCCGCGCGACGACGAGACTGGAGCCGGCGGCTCGGGTTCCGGCGGCGAAGGTGGTGGCGACGAGAATGACGAGCTTTACCAGGACGCGGTGCGAATCGTTCTGGAATACGGCAAGGCTTCCACTTCTCTGCTTCAGCGGCGGCTTCGCATCGGCTATGGCCGCGCAGCACACCTCATCGACCTCATGGAACGCGACGGCATCGTTGGGGCGGCGGACGGCCCCAAACCGCGTGAATTGCTGAAGCGCCCTGACTGGCTAAGCGAAGTAGAAGACGCGCTGCGTTAGCTGCTGGTGCTTCAGCCTTGTGCAGCACGAGCCGCTGAAGGGCGCCGTGGGTACCACGCTGGCATCAAACCGAGCGGCTAAGCCGCCGTCAGCCTTTGCACATCCCAATTCACCTCGGTCGCGTTGACAAGCAAAAGAGCCCGCTGCGGGCTCTTCTTTTAGAAGCTCGAACGATTAGAAGGTGAATGCCAGTCCGCCACGCACGCTGCGAGCTGATTGCATCAGGTAGACCGTGTGCCCATCAGGACCCATCACCGGGACGTAGCCTTGCGCCAGCAGGTTGCGGATATCAACCAGCATTTCCATGTTCAGCGGCATACCGTGAAAATGCGGCAGAGGCTGGCGGACAAACAGATTGAAAAATGGGTCCGCCTGCCCGGCGGAAGCGTTAAACAGATCGACCGGCAGCAGCGTATTCTCGCCGCTTGTATAGCGGTAGGACGCGATCCAGCGCGTCTTGGAGCGCGGCACCGTGCCATTGAACTTCAACGCTGCGGTGTGGCGCCAGCCATGCTGAATCGTGTTCCGCACATCGCACCAGGCAACACCTGGTTGTTCCAAATCCAGCACCCCGCCGTAGGCGTAATCAAAAGTGGCCGCAGTCCCATTGCTAAACCGGTGCTGAAACACTAGGCGCACACCCTGGGCCTGTAAATTCCCCCCGTTGTAGTTGAAGGTTCCAGAATAGATATCCGGCAAAATGTCACCGGGATCGAAGCCGATTTGTCCCACCCCCAGTAATGAGGTGTCGGCGATGCGATCTCTATAGTAGGCGACTTGAACTTTATTATTGTCACCCAAGCGCTGGGACAGCGACATCTCGTGATGATGTGCGTTCTCCAACAGCGGCTGGCCGTCAACCATGGTCATGCGCGGCGCACTCTCACTGAGGTCAGCTGGGGCCGTATCAAAGCCCTTTCGGGCGCGCATGTTAGGTTCCGTGGTGGCATACCGATACTCAAGGATGGTGTTGGAAGTCAGGTGAAGGTCGGCGGTTCCGGTGGGACGAAATGCGTTGGACTCCTCACCCAGGAACTGGATTGCCTCAGCGTCGCCACCGAATTGGAAATCGAACAGGCCGCCAATCGAGAACCCATCTGAGTAGGACAGCGCCGCCGCCTGCAAAGCGCCCCGGCGCGGCACGGCATCTGGAGTGGCAAAGCGCCGAACCAGTAAAGCCACCGTCGGAGTCCAGCCGTCCTGGCTGTTCCGACGGTATGACACGCGGAGCACGCCATCCGGCGTACCGGTTCCATATCCCAAGTTTCCATCCAGCCCGAGAGTCGCGGTGTGAAATAGGGAGCGTTCAACCGCAAAGGCCGTTCCCAGGTCGGAAGCGCTGCCGTAGCCTTCATTGGTGGCACCCGCCATGAATGCCATGGTTCCCTTCAGCGACCTGTCCTGGGCAGCAGTTTCAAGAACCACCGCATTCCCATCGTCAAAGCGCAGGATTGGGCGGTTAGCCGTGGAGCGGAGCGTCCACTTCCAACTGTCGTCGTCATCCCCGCTGCGCTTAAGCTCGGGCATCATGCGGATGGCTTCGAACAGCGTGTTCAAGGTGATGTTTAGAACTTTGGCGGCACCGGAGGCCAGAGCGATGTCTTCGCGAAGAGCGGGAAGGAAGGAGGGAGCGGAGACGCGCAGGTTATAACTGCCGGCCGGCAAGCCCGCCAACCGGAAGAAGCCTTTCGTATCGGTATAGGCAGTCTGGTGCTGCCCGGTCTCGCCCAGCAGCTCAACAGTCGCCCCCATTTGAACCACGCCTGCCGAGTTCCTGACGTATCCCGAGATCGAGCCTGGAGCAACCCCGGCGGTTGCGGCGACGCACAGTCCGATCGCTACCGCAAAACAACCCAGAGTTCGCATCATCATTCGACCTCCAGTCAGAGCCTCCCGGAAGCAAAACTCATGCGCGACCAAAACTTTCCGGCGCACACGCCAACCCGCAATGCTACTCAACCGCAAACCGTACCGAAGGAGCAATCTGCTGCTTTGAGATATTGTCGTCGACCTTCACTGTCAGCCTGTACGTACCCGGTTGAAAGCTGTTCAAGGCCAGACTCTTCTCCAAGGTAACCTGGTCACCAACATTACCCATCGTGTCGGTGGACTCCGAGGAGTGCAACACCGCCTGGTTATTGGCCAAGTTTACAATCTCATACTCGATTTTGGCCGACGATTTCTTGGTTTTTTCGTCTGCCTGCAGATTATAAACCTGCATCCACAGGTTCACACGCTGATCGCGTTTGAATCTGGCCGGCTTCCCGTCGGGGGACTCGAGGTGGGGATACGCAAACCTGGTCTCGCCGATGGTAAAACTCCCCGATCCAACGTTCTTGGTGGGCACCTTCTCCATGTGATCGGCCAGAATCATTGACGAGGAAGCCAGCTTGTCTTCATTGAACTCCGGCACCAAAACCCCGCGGCTCCAAGTTCCCACACGATCACCGTTTACGTCCTTGACCACCACGTCAAAGCGATATCGACCAGGCCGTAAGGGAATCGCCTTCCAATAGAGAGAAACGTGCTCCATGGTTCTTTCCAGCAGCTCCGAAGGCACATCCACCTGCACAGTGTCTTCAAATGTCTGTGCGATGCGTCCCGTAAGTCCCGTCACCCGGCCAAAGATGTTAACCGTACCGCGCTGAATACCATCCTTGCTGACGAAGGTGATGTCCTTGTTCTTCACCTGCAAGGTCACCGGAACCAGCACGGTATCGCCGGTAACCTTGACGAAATCGGTGCGGATTTCAAAGGGCATCAGGTTGACGTTGATCTTGTGACTGACAACTTCTTCGAGATCCTTAAACTTCACCTTGGGTGGCGTTTGAATCTTGGCCAGCAGTTCGAGCTTGGTGAACTCGTTGTTGCTCATCAATCCGGCTTCCGGTCCAGGATTAGCACCGCCGCTGCCGCTATTACTGATACGAGCGGTCTTGCTGGACATGCCCAGCTGTTCATAGAGGGTCAGACCAGCATTGGGAGTGTGCAGTAGGGCGTCCTTCTCGTTGGGATCGATCGTCAGGTGATAGTCGCCGCAGGTACAAGTGTCGACGAACTCGAGGTTCACTTCCTGCCCAACACCTTCCAGGTAGCGATACCGCCAATCCTCGAACGGGAATGTGGAGGTATCGCCGCCGCCTTCCTCTATCGGCCGCTGGTATTGTCCGCCCGAAGGATGCGACTCGATCTGGTCGGGTGGACCCCACATGATGTAAATACGGCCACGGTCCGTGCGCCAACCCGGTATGCCGGCGGCGAAGTGCTCGTTGGCGTACGCGATCCGGCGGTAATGCTCTTCCTTGTACTCGTTCTCCGGCGTGTCAGGAGTGGGGTCGCGGCGCAACCAGAACTGCTCGATGAACTGATCGCGTTCCTCGTCGTTGGAGAGCTGCTTGAAAGCCGACATCTCCTCCGGCGAGATGATGTAGCGCACGTCCTCGTTGAGCCACTTCTTGTAGGTGGAACTCAACTCCTGCTTCATGGCCTTGGAGTTGGCCTTCTTCTGTTTCTCCGGAACTGGCCGTTTGAGGGGGTCGGCTTGCTCCCCGCCGGTCGGAGCCTGCCCAGATTGACCCGCCGCCGCCGGAGTATCGCTGCTCTTGGGTGCCGCGGACTGGCCCGCCGGTTTGGCGGATGAGGCATCCGGGGCAGGCGTGGAGGAGCTTTGAGCTGTAGCTAGAGCCGTCGCCAGGCCACCGGCCAGAAGCAACGGAAAAACAGGACGTAAAATGCGAAACTTCATGTATTAGAAACCCATCTGCGAGACAAAACTTCGACTAAATAAATTGTATGTTTTAGGGACGGTGAAAGCAAGGTTACCGCAGGCCGTCGCCGGGGGCCAAGTTAGCGCCGCCCTCTTACGGTTTTTCAAACCCTCTTCGAGCTCGAAAGTCGCAACGCCCCTATCCGCTGCTTTCGCCATGGCACGATCCCCCGCGATGGTTAGGACGGGCTGAAAATACAGATGTTATCAGGATTTGCCAGACTAGCGGCTATAATGATCGGTTCGGGAAAGTGCAAAGAAACCGTCTGCACTGGCTGTTACCAACCAGGCGTTCTGTTGACTAGCAACGCCTCTGCCACTAAGTCGTTGCTTTCTAAAGGAACCTTGGGCCGTCTCACTGCGTATCATGCTGTGGGTGGAAGTGCGTTTTGTGTCGCGGTTTCCCCGATTGAGGACCGATGAAGAACTGGAAGAAACTCGCACTGATTATCGGCGGCATAGTTGTTTTGCTGGCAATTGTTGGGTTCACCGTGCAGCAAACCCGCAAGGGCGTCGTAACGGTGCAGACCGGCAAAGTCGTCCGTGAGGACTTGACTTCCGTAGTCACTGCGTCGGGCGAAATCAAGCCGAAAGTCTACGTCAACATTGGCGCGAATGCTTTCGCAAAGGTCACGCACTTGTACGTCAAGGAAGGCGACCGGGTGAAGAAAGGCCAAATGCTGGCTACCCTGGATAACATACAGTCAGCTTCCGACGTCGCTGCCGGCGAAGCCGCCCTGAACGTTTCTCGCACCGATGCCGTCGCCTCTGATGCAGCGGTCAACACCGCCTCAGCGGAGTTGAACCAGGCCGAGGCCGAGTTTGAGCGCGCCAAACTCGACTACGACCGGGCCAAGAGTCTTTACGATTCCCAGCTGATCGCCAAGTCTGATTTCGATACCAAGAAGGCAGCTTTCGGTACTGCCCAAGCCCAGCTCGGTCAAGCCAAGGCCAAGCTGGCCCAGTCCAGGGCGCAACTCGATTCATCGCAGGTCCGTATCAAACAGAATGCCGCTACTTTGCGTCGCGTGAGCGACGTGCTCAGCAAGACCCAGTATGAGGCCCCATTTGACGGCGTAATCACCAACCTGCCTGTCCGTGAAGGCGAGACCGTTGTGGTTGGGATTCAGAACTCTCCGGGAAGTACGCTGATGACGATCGCCGACACCTCGGTCATCACCGCAGAAGTGAAGGTAGACGAGACCGACATTGTGAATGTGCAGGTTGGGCAGACTGCCGAGGTTTCCATCGACGCCATCCCGAAGAAGAAGTTCAAGGGCATAGTGACCGAAATCGGCCGCAATGCCGTGCTGCGGTCGACCGGCGTTTCCACGGCCCAAACGACGTCCAGCGGGCAGGAAGCCAAGGATTTTAAGGTCGTTGTGGCGTTGCAGGACCCGCCGCCGGACCTCCTGCCCGGTCTGTCGGCGACTGCCCGCATCACAACTGCCACGCGTAGCAGCGCATTGGCAATTCCGATTCAGGCTTTGACCATTCGCCAGCGCGGAGAACTGGAACCCGAAAAAAAGGGCAAGGCCCAGGCTGCACAGACCGCGCCACCTGATCCCCATGCCAAGGAAGAGCTGCAGGGAGTTTTTGTCCTGAAGAACAAAAAAGACGCGGTCTTCGTACCTGTGACTACCGGGATAAGTGGCACAACCGACATCGAAGTAATCAATGGACTCAAAGAGGGTGACGAGATTGTCACCGGAAGCTACAAGGTGCTCCGGACTCTAAAGAATGGCGCCAGCGTTAAGGTGGACAACACAGCCGGAGCTAAGAAGGAAGAAGAGTCCTAGCGGACGAGCGAGTGAAAACGGCCGAACGGCAGGAAGCAGAGAATGCATTCATGACCAATCCGGACCAGGCAGCAAGTGAGGAGAAGAGGATGGCAACTGAATTAGTAAGTCTCGCGGAGCTACAGGCAGTCGCCGCACCTGACGACTGCATCATCTGCACCGAAGACCTCTGGAAGACCTACGACATGGGGTCGGAACAGCAGGTCCATGCCTTGCGTGGATTGAGCCTCCGCATTCAGCGCAATGAATATGTCGCCATCATGGGCCCGTCGGGTTCCGGGAAGTCCACCTTGATGAACCTGATCGGTTGCCTCGACACTCCGAGCCAAGGCAGCTATTGGCTGAACGGGCAACTGGTCAGCGAACTCGACGACGACGAACTGGCACGCATTCGCAACAAGGAGATAGGGTTCGTCTTCCAGACGTTCAATCTGCTGGCTCGCGCCACCTCGCTGCACAATGTCGAGTTGCCCTTGATTTACGCCGGCATTCCTGCCGAGGAGCGCATCGAACGCGCCAGGAAGACACTGGCTTCCGTGGGAATGGAAGAGCGAATGAACCACAAGCCCAATGAACTGTCCGGAGGGCAACGCCAGAGGGTGGCCATCGCGCGCGCCCTGGTGAACAATCCGTCGATCCTTCTCGCCGACGAGCCCACCGGCAACCTCGACTCCCAGACCGGCTTGGAGATTATGGCGCTCTTGGACCGCCTGCACGAACAAGGCAACACGATTGTTCTCGTCACCCACGAACACGACATTGCCGAGTACGCCCACCGGGTCATCCACATCCGTGACGGACAGGTGTTCAGCGATCAGAAAACGGCTAGAGCCTAAGCTTCTTTCTGTGCAGACTTGGCGCCCGGCGCATCGTCGGGCGCTTCTTTTTGTACCGCAGTTCGGTGTAACCTGCCAGTGTAGATGGCTTCGTACGGGGTGCAATACTGTGTTCTTTTGCTACAGGCTTTGCTTCATCCTCATCCTTTTGGTCGGGCCCTCTGAACTTGCCCTTGCGCAATTTGACTTGCCGCTAGGCCAGCACGAGCAGGCCGATAAGAGCGTAGCAGCCCGCGAACTGGTTTCGAAATACTGCCGCCTCGACTATGAAGGGGCCCGGCTGAATTCCCCGGGTTGGAGCAAACTTGAGCCCCTGGTGTGGTGGAAGACCAACCCTGATTACACCCAAATGGACATCGTCACACGCTATGCGGTTGAAAGTGAGCCGAGTCCCAATCACGGCAAATACAACGTGACTGTGCAGTACCGGACTTTGGGAATCTTCGATCTTGTCACAGGCTATGTCCGTGAGCCGGAAAATTCAGTGCGGGAAGTCAATTACACTGTCTCGGCGGTGAATGGCGAATGGCGAATCCTGGACGCCGACAGCACGATGCCCCATCCCTCACGCGCTGCTATGGTGAAATGGCTTAACGCTAGGATGGCATCGAATGCGGATACGTCGGCCAAGAAAATCTACCAGGATGCCCTGCAGCAACTACAAGCACCGCCAGCCACATCATCCCCTCGGTAGAGCAGGACTCTCGCTTTATTGATATCGCAAACTCAGCGTTTAAGTAGCGAAGCCGCTATTTGCCGCGCTTCGTAGAGATTCTGAGACATGCTCTCCGCGGCCTTGGTAGCTTCCTCTGCCCGCGCGTGTTGCCCGTCTTGTTCCAGCGCTCCGGCCAGCAGAAGGTAGCCGAAATCCGTGGGCTGGTCTTCCAGGGCACGAGAATACGCCGCGACAGCGCGAGCTAAGTCGCCGGAATTCTGCAGGACAGTGCCCAAGCCAATCCAAGCCAGCGAGAAGCGCGGATTCAGTGATACGGCGACCTCGAGGCATTGCCGGGCCTGAGTCTGATCACCCAGTTTCTTGTACACATACCCCATGTTCGCGAACGCCTTAGCACGGATGACCGCATTCGGTCCGATGGATTTCTGCGTCACCTGCACAACCTTCCGATACTGCTCGATCGCCCCCGACAAATCCCCTGCCTGCTGGGCATAGACGCCGACATTCAAATTAGCGATCGCGTCATCAGGCTCGATCTTCAATGCCCTGTAAAAGTGCGGTAAGGCCATACCAGAATGCCCCTCGGCCACCAGTGCTCCGCCTAAATGGTCTTCGGCTACATAGTTGTTGCCGGTGACCTGAACGGCGTGCGTCCATAGCGTGACGCTGTCACGCCAGTAATCAATCTGGCGGTGCGTGACGATTGCCAGCGAGAGGAGCACGGCGGCGCTGATTGGAATCAAGATAGGCTTGGAAACCCGCTGCGCAGCTGCCCATTCTCCAACTCCCCAGCAGACCATGATGAACAGGCCGATGAATGGCAGATAGGCAAAGCGATCGGCCATCGCCTGGATGCCGACTTGCACGAGCCCAACCATGGGAAAGAGCGTTCCCAGGAACCAGAGCCAGCCCACCGTGAGATAGCGCCGGCGGCAAGCGATGACCATAATGCTGCTTGCCAGCATGAAGGCGGCTGCCGCGAGCACACGCCACAATGGCAGCGAATCTGGATACGGGTAGTACAGCGAGAGCTTTGCGGGCCAGAACGCCTTTCCCACAAATTGGGCGTAGGAAATAAGTGCGTTCTGCAGCCGGCTGGCGAAGGGATAGACCTTTCCGGCAGCCATTCCGCCGCCCGCGAACGTGGCTATCATCGTGATGTAGGCACTAAGGGCGGACAGAGTGAAGAACGGAACTTTCTCCAGCACCAGCCATCGGAGAGCATTCGAAGAAATGGGCTGCCTGGTCTGGACACCATCCGCCGCGCCGCGAACCTGCGCAAACATCCGTCCCAGCGGCCAATAATCCCAGAGCAGTAATACACACGGAAACGTGATGATCAGCGGCTTCGACATCAGGCCCAGCGCGTAGAGGCCGAATACGACCGCGTATCGCCCAGCCTCAGGCCGGCTTGCATACCAGCGATATGCGCCCAAGGCCAGCAGAAAGAACAGCATGCTCAGCAGGTTCTTGCGCTCGGCAATCCAGGCGACAGACTCCACGTTCAGAGGATGCAATGCAAAAAGCGCTGCCACCATGAAACTGCGTCCGCTGAATCCCGTCGCCCGTTGCAACACCCAGTACAAGAGCAAAACGTTTAGCGCGTGCAGAAACAGGTTCGTCGCGTGATGGCCAGCGGGATTTAACTTGAACAGCTGGCAATCCAAAGCATGCGAAAGCCAAGTCAGCGGATACCAACTTACGAAATCAAACGTAGTAAACGCCCATCGGACCGTGTTCCAGTTCAAACCGGATTGGGTGTGCGGGTTCTCGGTGACGTATTCACTGTCATCGTAGTTGACGAACGGATGATGGACGACGGGCCAGTAGAGCGCTACGGTTGCGATCAGTAGTACAAGGCCCAAGATCCATGGCCGCTTCCAGGCTGGAGGGCGAAAATCCATGTTGGAATGGAGCTGAATTCCCTAGTTTCCTGTAGGGCGGAGGAATTGGTTTGGTGGCAATTCCTCCACTCTCTCGCTGGAAGCATTATAACTTTTCGTTCCCGGCCCAACGCTCTGTCCACTCCCGTCAAAAGGAAACAATTTCATTTTGACAGGAAGGCGGCGGGAGTATTCCCGGCCGGCTACTGTACCGCGCCAACCGGCGCCGTGCCTGCGGTTCGGACGGGCAGCGTGGACGGCTTCACCGTGAAGAAGTCGTGGTCATAGAGGTTGCGATACAAGTGGCCTGCCAGCTCTGCGGCCTTCGGACCGAAGGTCGGGCGACCACCCTCGAGGAAGACCACGGTCACGATCCGGCCATATTGAGTGTTGGCGAACGAGCCGAACCAGCCGAAGCGAGTTCCGTCCTTGGAACAGGTCCCGGTCTTGCCGAGAACCGGCTCCTCCATGAAATTCGTCTTCAGCAGACGAGCGGTGCCGTAGTCGACCGCGCCTGCCATACCATCTGAAATCTCCGGAATGATAGGACCAATGTCGAGCTTACGTTTCGCTTTCGGAGTGAAGGCCGTCACTTGCTCGGGAGTCGTCGGATGCTGCAGATAGTACAGCGTGCCGCCATTGGCTATGGCGCCCATGAGCGCCGCCAATTGCAACGGGGTGAGCGAAATGCTCTCGCCAAACGAGCACATCTTGCCCACGCCGCCCAGTTTCTCGTCGAGAACAGCGGATGGGAAAGTGCCTAGATGCTCACCTTGGATGTTCCATCCCGCGAGTTCGCCCAGCCCAAACTGGCGGG